>JAAUYH010110836.1_pt1 | contig 16289 bp, 15 predicted proteins | sample 7278061 | NCBI WGS metagenome assembly JAAUYH01 (sample SAMN14350203, study PRJNA611818) | marine sediment metagenome | isolation source: surface marine sediment (0.6m) | place: French Polynesia: Moorea | collected 2018-08 | reverse complement strand
GGTCGTCCCCGTGGCCCTCGCAGGCCGCGCGCGCGGTGCGGTGCCAGTGCACGGCGTCTTCCTCGAACCCGTAGTAGGGCGTCATGTCGAAGCCGCCGCCGAACCACCACACAGGCGCCTCGCCCGGTTTCTCGGCCACGAAGAAGCGCACGTTGGCGTGGGATGTGGGAATGTAGGGATTGCGCGGGTGCACGACCAGCGACACGCCCATGGCGCGAAAGGCGCGACCGGCCAGCTCGGGGCGGCGCGCCGAAGCCGCCGCCGGCAGCGAGTCGCCGGTGACCAGGGAGAAGTTGACGCCGGCCTTTTCGAAGACGTCGCCGTCGGCCAGCACACGGCTCTCGCCGCCGCCGCCCTCGGCGCGCTCCCAGTCGTCCTTGCGAAAGCGCCCGCCGCCGTCGACGGCTTCGAGCGCCGACGTGATGTTGTCCTGCAGGCCCCGCAGGTAGCGTTCGACGTCCTGGATGTTCGCTTCGTTCATCGCCTGGAACGGGACACTCGTTATATCAGCCGGCGCGCAGCACGCGGCCGGTGGCCAGGTCGCGCAGCTCCGAGGGCCGCGCATTGCCGCCGGTGCGGCCGGGAAGAATATAGTCGATTGCGGTGCCGAACGCCTGCCGCACGGCGAGAGCTGTCCGCGCCGGGGCGCGTGCGCTCGCGTTGGCGCTGGTCGACACGAGCGCCATGCCGGCGCGGCGGCACAGCGCGCGGGCCTCCGGGTGCGCCGTTACGCGCACGGCGAGCGTGCCGCGACCACCGGTCAGCCATGGCGGCGCGTCGGAGGGAACGACCCAGGTGACGGGCCCGGGCCAGCTGTCCAGCATCGCCTTGCTGCGGGACGGTTCGACGGGTCGTACCAGCGATGCCAGCTGCTCGATATCGGCGGCGATGACGATCAGGCCCTTGCTCGGGCTGCGCCGCTTCAGCTCGAGGATGCGCAGCACGGCGGCCTCGTTCATCGGATCGCAGCCGAGCCCGTACACCGATTCCGTGGGGTAGGCCACCACGCCGCCGCTGTGGATGACGTCGGCGGCCCGCTGCAGCGCGAAGCGGCTGGCCCTGGAGCTAGTTTCCTGGCTCATCGGGTCGCATCACGGCGTCCGGCCGCGGAGCGACCGGCAACGATGCACAGTGCGCGGGTTCGTTGGCGCGGGCTGCGTCGCTGCGGTTTCCCGTGCACCAGGACACTACTCGCCGGCGCTGGCCTTTTTCGCGGCGGCCTTCTTGCGGCTCGCCGACTTCTTCTTACGCGCCGCGGCTTTCATCGGTGCTTTCTTCCGCGACGTGGTCTTCTTTTTCGCGGTCGCCTTCTTCTTTGTCGTGGTCTTCTTCTTCGCGGTGGTCTTCTTCTTGGCCGCGGCCTTTTTCTTCGCCCCGCGACGACCCCGCTCCGGCGCCTCGGCCAGCAGCTGGATGCACTCCTCGAGCGTCAGAGACTTCGGCTCGCGGTCCTTCGGAATCTTGGCGTTCTTCTTCTTGTTGGTGATGTATGGTCCGTAGCGGCCGTTCAGCACCTGGATGCCTTCCTCGGGAAAGTCCTGGATGAGGCGCTCGGCGTCGAGCTTCTTCTTCTCGGCGATGAGTTCCAGCGCGCGCGGCAGTTCGATCGTGTAGGGATCGTCTTCCTTGATGGACACGAACTTGTCGGCATAGCGCACGTACGGACCGAAGCGGCCGATGTTCACCGATACCTTCTCGCCTTCTGCCGTTTCGCCGAGCTGGCGCGGCAGCTTGAACAGCTCCATGGCCTCGGCCATGGTGATCTTGTCCATCTTCTGGCCGGGCCTCAAGCCCGCGAACTTCGGCTTGTCTTCGTCGTCGCGCGTGCCGATCTGCACGAAAGGACCGAAGCGGCCCATGCGCACGGATACGGGCTTGCCCGATTTCGGATCGGTGCCGAGCTGCCGCGCCTGGGCCGCCTCGTCGCGGCTGACCGAGGTTTCCTTGTCTTTGACCAGGTCGCTGAAGGGCTCCCAGAAGGCCTTCATGAGCGGCACCCAGTCTTTCTCGCCGCGGGACACCGCATCCAGCTCGTCTTCCAGCTTCGCGGTGAAGTCGTAATCGACGTAGCGCTCGAAGTGCTCGGTGAGGAAGCGGTTGACGATGCGGCCCACGTCGGTGGGCACGAAGCGGCGCCGGTCCATTTCCACGTATTCGCGATTCTGCAGCGTGGAGATGATGCTGGCGTAGGTGGACGGGCGGCCGATGCCGAATTCCTCCAGCGCCTTCACCAGGCTGGCTTCCGTGTACCGGGGCGGCGGCTCGGTGAAGTGCTGCTCCGGGCGGATGGCAGTCAGCGCGACGGCGTCGCCCACGGCCATCTCCGGCAGCACCTTGTCGCCGGTCTGGTCCGATGCGTCGCTCTCGCTGCTCTCGTCGCGGCCTTCCTGGTACACGGCGATGAAGCCGGGCTCGACCATGATCGAGCCGTTGGCGCGCAACCGGTGACGCTTGCTGCCGTCCGGGCCCGCCAGCAGATCGACGGCCACGGTGTCGAACACCGCCGGCGTCATCTGGCAGGCCACGGTGCGCTTCCAGATCAGCTCGTACAGCTTCGCCTCGTCCGGCGGCAGCTTGCCGCGCAGGTCGGACGGGTGACGCGCCGCCGATGTGGGCCGGATGGCCTCGTGCGCTTCCTGGGCGTTCTTGGCCTTGGTCTTGTAGGTACGGGCCTGGTCGGGCAGGTTCTTCTTGCCGTAGCGCTGTTCGATGACATCGCGGATTTCCGCCAGGGCATCGTTGGCCAGCGTGACCGAGTCGGTACGCATGTACGAGATGAGGCCGACCTCGCCCTCGCCGATGTCGATGCCTTCGTACAGCCGCTGGGCCGTGCGCATCGTCTTCTGCGCCGAGAACCTGAGCTTGCGGGAGGCTTCCTGCTGCAGCGTGGAGGTGGTGAATGGCGGCGCCGGGTTGCGGCGGCGCTGCTTGCGGTCGATCTTCGCCACGGTCAACTCGCCGCCGGCGGCCTGCATCAGGGTGCGTTCCACCTCCAGCGCGGTCTTCTCGTCGCCGAAGCTGAACTGCTCCACCTTCTCGCCGTTGTACTCGGCCAGGCGCGCGGCGAAGGGCTTTGTGTCCTTGGCGGCGTCGGCCTCGATGGTCCAGTACTCGCGGGATTTGAAGGCCTCGATTTCCTTCTCGCGCTCGACGATCAGCCTCAGGGCCGGGCTTTGTACGCGACCGGCGGACAGGCCGCGGCGAATCTTCTTCCACAGGAGCGGCGACAGGTTGAAGCCCACCAGGTAATCCAGAGCGCGGCGTGCCTGCTGCGCGTTGACCAGGTCACCGGAGAGCGCCTTCGGATGGTCGATGGCCTCGCGGATGGCGCGCTTGGTGATCTCGTGGAACACCACCCGGTGTACGGCCTTGTCGTCGATCAGGCCGCGGTCGCGCAGCAGCTCCACCAGGTGCCAGGAAATGGCTTCTCCCTCGCGGTCCGGGTCAGTGGCCAGGTAGAGCGCGTCGGCCTTCTTGAGCGACCTGGCGATGGCATCGACATGCTTCTGGTTGCGGTCGATGACCTGGTACTTCATCTGGAAGTCGTGCTCGGGATCGACCGCGCCTTCCTTGGGCACGAGGTCGCGCACGTGGCCGTACGAGGCCAGGACCTGAAAGTCCTTGCCCAGGTACTTCATGATGGTCTTGGCCTTGGCGGGCGACTCGACGATGACGAGATTCTTGCTCATGCTGCGGCTGCGTCCGTGATGCGTGGGCTCGAAAAAAGAGGCTGGAAACGACAAACCGCGGCGGGTGCCGCGGCGTAACGGGCCGGATCGAGACTTTGGTGCTTCACACGCCTCGCCCGGCGGACTGCGGTGGACGCGTCAGTGCACCGCGCTCATGCGCTCCTCGAAGACCAGATCCTCCATGCGGGCATAGGCGGTTTCCTGACCGGGCTGGCTAAACAGCACCATCAGCACCACCCACTTGATCTGGTCGATGCCGATGTCCTCTTCGTCCAGGGCAAGCAGGCGGTCGATGACCAGCTCGCGCTGCACGGCGGACAGGATGCCGATCTGCTCCAGGTACATGAGGTAGCCGCGACATTCGGTGTCGAGGCGTGTCAGTTCGTATCGGCTGAAAACGCGCACGGACCGGTTGAGCGGCGCGTCCTGGCCGCCGTCACCGGACGGTTGTTCGCTGTCCTGGTCGGCGGCGTTCTGGCCCGCCAGGCCTTCCAGCCAATCCAGCGCACGGTCGATCTCGCGGTCGCCGAAGCCGGCGCCCTCGAGTTCGCTGCGGAGCTGGTTGTGATCGGGCTCGATTTCGTCGTCTACGTCGATGTACGTTTCGAACAGGTACATCAAGACGTCGAGCACGCTGTCTTTCATGTGCGATTACCTCGTGGCGGCACGGACGTACCCGCCCGCAGCCAGCGACACCTGGCCCTTGAGTTCCAGGATCAGGAGCATGGAGGAAACGGCATTCGCCGTCAATCCGGTGCGAGCGACCAGTGTGTCCACCGGTGTCGGCTCGTAGCCGAGGGCGCCCAGCAATATGTCATATTCCGGATCGTTACGGTCGCTCGCGGGCTTGTACGACTCGTCGTCGGCGGCCGGCTCGGCCGCTTCGGCGGGCGCGTCGGGCACCAGCGCGCCGAGCAGTGCCGCGAGTTCTTCCAGGATGTGATCGGCCGATTCGACGAGCTTGGCGCCTTCGCGTATCAGCCGATGGCACCCGCGCGACAGCGGGCTGTGGATGGAGCCGGGGATGGCGAACACCTCGCGTCCCTGCGCGGTGGCGAGGCGGGCGGTGATGAGCGACCCGCTGCGTACCGCCGCCTCGACAACGAGCGTGCCGACCGACAGTCCGCTGATGACCCGGTTGCGGCCGGGGAAGTTGCCGCGCCGGGGCGGATGGCCGGGCGGCAGCTCGGAGACGACCGCGCCCCGGCCGGCGATGCGCCGGGCCAGGTCAGCATTGGCGGCCGGATAGATGACGTCGATGCCGCTGCCGAGCACGGCGACGGTGGCGCCGCCGACGCCGTCGGTGGTGTTGCCGACGACCGCGTCCAGCGCCCCGCGGTGCGCGGCGCTGTCGATGCCCAGCGCCAGGCCGCTGGTAATGGTGAGCCCCCGACTCGCCAGGTGTCGGGCGAAGGCGTGGGCCGTCTCCGCACCGGTGGCCGTCGGATTGCGGCTTCCCACGATGGCCAGCTGCGGGCTGGCGAGCACCTCGGGATCGCCGTCGACGAACAATGCGGCGGGGGCGTCGGGCAGCGTGGCCAGCAGGGGCGGGTAGTGCGGGCTGTCCGCGGTGAGCAGGTGGTGGCCCGCTTCCGCCAGCCAGGCCAGGTCGCGCTCGATGGCGGCGTCGTCGGGGTCGGTCAGCGCGGCAAGCGCAGGCGTCGGAACGCCGAGGCTTTCGAGCACTGTAGGCGGCGTGTCCAGCACGGCCCGCGCACCGCCCAGCCGTGCGGTCAGCTGCCGGATGCGCGCCGGTCCGAGCTTCGGCGCGCGAATCAGCGTGAGCCACGCGCGTTCAAGGCCGGGGTCGGAATGGGCGGAGGCGGTCATCCGCCGGATTATGCCCGCGCCGGCCGATGGGTGCGCGGGTGAATTAGGGGGCGGTTTGCCTCGATTCGAGGGCGCGGCCCGGTCGGGCCGCGCGTCGGGTCAGGTTCTGTCGGCGGGCCGGGGCCCGCCGCGGGTCAGCGCGGGTTGCGGACGACGTCCCTGGCCTCGATCTCGCTGGTGGCGCTCATGACCAGGCCATAGCTGATCGCGTCGCGGGTTCGGAAGATCATGAGGCGCCCGGCCACTTCCTCGGGCAGCTTCACCCGCTCGCCGCGGCCGAAGGACAGTGCGTTGCCGATGAGGCTGCGATTGGCATAGCGGTCGCGGATCACCTCCCCGTCCTGCCAGATCGACAGCACCGTGCCGGGTTCGACGCCGTGGCGCGCGCCCCGGTTGATCACGACCATCTGGTACTGACCGATGAGCGAGATGCCATCGACCACCGAGATGATCCGGCCCTCGAAGTCGCCTTCGGGCGCCTTCGGGTAGAAGTTGAGCGGCAGGTCGGTTTCTTCCAGCAACAGCCGGTCGCCCGTCAGCACTTCGCGGCGGGTTTCGGTGAGCATCAGCGAAGCGGGGTCGCCTTCAGCGGTGATGCGGCCCTGGCCGGCATACAGCGCCTCGTAGCCCAGCACTTCGCCGGTGTCGGGGTCGCGGTACTTGTCGCCGATGTGGAAGACGTTGAAGCGCGTGCCCTCGACGGCGTCGGTGCCGCGCACGTACACGCCGAGGCCGGCGCCGGCAATCAGGTGACTCTCGCGCATGGCGACCACGTACGGCGCCTCTTCGATGGTCTTGCGGTCGAGCACCGTGGGCTTCGAGACGAAGGCCGCGATGGCGTCATAGGGGATGGTCTTGATCGCCTGGTCGAGCGGCTCGACGCGAATGCCGGGCGACAGCCGCTCGCGACCGCCGCCGGCGCGCTCCATGCGAAGCTGCGGGCGGCCGTCGACGTAGACGAGCCGGAGCACGTCGCCCGGGTAGATGAGGTGCGGATTGTCGATCTGAGGATTGACGTACCAGATCTCGGGCCACAGCCACGGATCCTCGAGGAACAGCCCGGCCAGGTCCCACAGCGTATCGCCGCGTACCACGACATGCCTGTCCGGATGATTGGCGCGCAGGCGGATCGGGCTCGCCGGCGGGGCGGGTTGCGTGACAACCGGCTGCGCGGCGACGGGCGCCGGTGCGGCCGGCGCCGGGGCGGCGGCCTCGGGCGCCGGCGGCGCTTCCTCGGGCGGGATGTACAGCCAGCCGCCGCACGCGCTCAATGCGCCGGCGGCCAGGATGACGGCCACGTTGCGGGTCAGGCGACCGACCCGAAGGGACATGCGGTTCGATGGGTTGGGCACTGTGTGGGGCATGGTCTCCCTTTGCCTCGTGGCGTTGGGGCGTGCGCCGCGGGGACCCGTGGCGACGCTGGTATAATCGTGGGCCGTTGCGGCGCGAGGCAGCCGGGTCGCGGACGAAACCCCGCGTCGTCCGAGCTGTCTCAGAACACTGGAAATCATGGGACAGGCAGTCACGTATTTCAGTGAAGTCATAACTTTATCAGCATTTCATACGGAAAGACACGAGATCGGGCGCAAGGCGACATGTCGAAATTGAAGATTCTCGAATACCCCGATCCGCGCTTGCGTACGCGGGCGGAGCCGATCGACGAGGTGACGGACGAGATTCGTCAGCTTGCCGACGACATGCTCGAAACCATGTACGCCGCGCCGGGCATCGGCCTGGCCGCCACGCAGGTTGACGTGCACAAGCGGCTGCTGGTGGCGGACGTCTCCGAAGACCGTTCCGAGCCGGTCGTGCTCATCAATCCCGAGATCGTCTCCGAGGAAGGCTCCACGGTCAGCGAAGAGGGCTGCCTGTCCGTGCCGGAGATCTACGCAAAGGTCGACCGCGCCGAGCGCATCGCCGTGCGCGCGCTGGACCTCGACGGCGAATCGCGCGTCGTCGAGGCCGAGGGTCTGCTTGCTGTCTGCATTCAGCACGAAATGGATCACCTCGTCGGCAAACTGTTCGTCGACTACCTGTCGGAACTCAAGCGCCAGCGCATTCGCAAGCGACTGGAAAAAAACCGCCGGGCCCGCGCCGCGGAAGCCGCCGGCGCCGCGCCCGCCCTCTGACGCTCCCGGCCGCGAGCAGCACGGTGCGTCTGGTCTTCGCGGGCACGCCCGATTTCGCGGTGCCGTCCCTCGAAGCCCTCGCCCGCTGGGCCACGGCCAACGGGGCAGACTTGAGCGCCGTTTACACGCAGCCGGATCGACCGGCCGGCCGAGGCCGTGCCGATCGGGCGAGTCCGGTTAAACAGAATGCCCTGAACCACGGGTGGCGGATTGTGCAGCCCGTCACATTTCGGGACCAAGACGCGGTGGCCGAACTGGCGTCCCTGGCGCCGGATTTGATGGTCGTGGCGGCCTACGGCCTGCTGCTCCCGCCCTCGGTGCTGGCCATTCCCCGTCTCGGTTGCGTCAACGTCCACGCCTCCCTGCTGCCGCGCTGGCGCGGCGCCGCGCCGATACAGCGGGCCATCGCCGCCGGCGACGCCGTCACCGGCATCACCATCATGCAGATGGACAAAGGGCTGGATACGGGGCCCATGCTCTTGAAGAAGGAGACGCCGATCGGCCCGACAGACACGGCGGCCGTTCTGCACGATCGCCTTGCGGCCCTGGGCGCCGAGGCGCTGGTCGAGGCCCTGCCCGGCATCGTCGACGGCAGCCTCGCGGCCGAGCCCCAGGACGAGGCGCTGGCCACGCACGCCCGGAAGCTGTCAAAGGCCGAGGCGCGCATCGACTGGGGGCAGCCCGCCCGCGAGATCGAGCGGTGCGTGCGGGCCTTCAATTCCTGGCCGGTGGCCGACACCCTGCTCGGCGAGACCCAGCTTCGCGTGTGGGCGGCCGATGTGCTGCCGGACCGCGGCAACGCCAGCCCGGGTCGCGTGCTGGCGGCCACCGCCGACGGCATCGACGTGGCCACCGGGGACGGCGTGCTCAGGCTCACGCGCGTGCAGCTGGCCGGTGGCCGCGCCATGGACGCCGCCGCTTTCGTCAACGCGCATCACCTTGCCGGCCTCGCCCTCGGATGACCGGCCGGGTGCGCCGGACTCGTCCATGATCGGCGCCGGTTCCTTCACCGCGTCCGGTTGTCTTGCCCCGTGAGCCGGCTCGGTGCAGGCGAACCGCTCGAACGGTGGCCCCGGTGAGCGGCGCGGGTCGCACGCGCGCGGCCGCCGCCCGCATCGTTTCCGGCGTCGTGCGCGACGGCCAGTCGCTGGACACGGCTCTGGCGGCGGGCCGTGAAGGGCTGTCGCCGGACGACGGACGCTTCGTGCAGGCCCTGTGCTACGAGACCATCCGCTGGTACCCGCGCCTGGCGGCCATCGCGGCGCGCCTGCTTGCCCGGCCGCTGCGCCGTCGCGACCATCTCGTCGAGTCGCTCATCCTCACAGGTATATGCCAGCTGGAGTATCTGCGCGTGCCGCCGCATGCGGCGGTGGCTGAAACCGTGCAGGCCACACGGCGCTTGCGCCAGCCGCGGGCTTCGGGCCTGGTCAACGCCGTGCTGCGGCGCTTCCAGCGCGAACGCGGCGAGGTGCTGGCGGAGGTGGACGCGACCGACCAAGGCCGCCATGCGACGCCCGCCTGGTTGATCGACCGGCTGCGCCGCGACTGGCCGGATGACTGGCGCGCGGTGCTCGATGCCGGCAATGCGCATCCGCCGATGTGGCTGAGGGTGCATCGCGGGCGAACGTCGGTCGACGCCTATCGCGACCGGTTGCGCGACGCCGGTGTGGATGCCGAGCCGCTGGCGGCGGCACCCGCCGCACTGAAGCTGGCGCGCCCGCTGGACGTGACGGCGCTGCCCGGCTTCGCCGACGGCGACGTGTCGGTGCAGGATGCGGCCGCCCAGCTGGCGTCCGGCCTGCTGGACCCGGCGCCCGGTCAGCGGGTGCTGGATGCCTGCGCGGCGCCCGGCGGCAAGACCTGCGACCTGCTCGAGGCGGGCATCGACGGTCTTGCGGTAACGGCGCTGGACAACTCGGCGCCCCGTCTCGACCGGCTGCGCGACAACCTGCTCAGGCTGGGTCTCGACGCGACGGTCGTGACCGGCGATGCGCTGGACCCGGACGGCTGGTGGGACGGCACGCCGTACGACCGCATCCTGGTGGACGCGCCGTGTTCGGCGACGGGTGTTATCCGTCGCCATCCGGACATCAAGCTGCTGCGCCGGGACGACGACATTGCGCAACTGACGGCGCGCCAGCAACGCATGCTGGAAACGCTATGGCCGCTGCTGGCCCGGCGCGGGCGGCTGGTCTACGCTACCTGCTCGGTGCTGCGTGACGAAAACGAACGGGTGGTCGACGCGTTTCTTCGCGACCATCCGGACGCGCGGGCGGTGCCGAGTGACGGCGCGTCCGCGGGCTGGGGCCGCCCGGCAGGTGCGGGGCGCCAGATACTGACGGGAGAGGCAGGTATGGACGGCTTCTATTATGCTTGTCTCGAACGCCAAGACGCACACGGCGCCTGACCAGCGTCCTGTCTCATTGATACACAGCATTAAATGAGTCGGAAATCCCCGCAAGAGCGTGCCGGGCACGGAGGAACGCACGGCGCTTTGCGGTCCGGCAGCCGGGCGCTCGGGCGCCGCATCGTCGGGCTGGCGATCGTTGCCTTCTCGCTCGGCGCCGCCGCGTTCGTGCAGGCGCAGCCTGTCAGCGGCCGCTTCGAGGTGCGCTCGGCCTACGCCGAGAGCGTGGACGGCGTGTACTACGTCAATGCCACCGTCGACTACACCCTCAGCGAGGCGGCCATCGGTGCATTGAAAAGCGGCGTGCCGCTGACGCTCGAGCTGGAGATCGAGCTCAACCACGCGCGCCGCTATCTTCCTGACCCGACCGTTGCCGTGCTCAAGCAGCGCTACCAGCTGCAGTGGCACGCGCTGACCGAACGCTACGTCGTTCGCAATCTCAACAGCGAGGAGCAGGAGTCCTACGCGTCGCTGGCGACGGCGGTGCGCCGCCTGGGCCAGGTGGCCGACCTGCCGGTCATCGACGCGACGCTCCTCGATCCCGACAAGCGTTACGAAATTCGCATGCGCGCGGTGCTGGACATCCGCACCCTGTCCGGCCCCTTACGGCTGCTCGCCGTGTTCTTCGACGACTGGCGTCTCGAAAGCGACTGGTACACATGGCCACTTCGACCCTGAAACGCCGCATCATCACCGCGCTGGCCGTGTCGGGGCTGGCGTTGCTGCTGGTGTCGCTGTTCCTGCTGGCCAAGACCACGCAGAACTCCGAGGAATTCAGTCGCCTGCACCTGCTGATCCTGGCGATCAACGCGGCGGGTGTGCTGATCCTGCTGGTGCTGATCGGCGGCAACCTGCTGCGCCTGGTCAGCGACTATCGGAATCACGTTCCCGGTACCCGCCTCAAGGCGCGCTTCGTGGGCATGTTCGTGATCCTGGCCGTGCTGCCGCTGGGGGTGGTCTATTACTTCTCGGTGCAGTTTCTGAACCGCGGCATAGACAGCTACTACAACGTGCAGGTGGATCAGGGTTTCGACTACGCGCTCCGGCTCAGTCGCGCGACGCTGGAGATACGCATGCGCGAGCAGCTCGAGCGCACCGAGCAGCTCGCCGACCGCATGCGCAACCGGGGCGATGCGCGGCTGGTGCAGTTGCTGGGTGCCGCACGGCGCGAGAGCGGTGCGATGGAGCTGACGGTGTTCGGTGCCAGCGGCCGCATCGTTGCGACCAGTTCGGATGTCGGTGCCTCCGTCGTTCCGGACCGGCCGAGCGAAGAGGCGATGCTGCAGATCCGCCAGGGCCGCACCTACGTTGCGCTGGACCCGCAGGCCGACGGCGGTTTCCACATTCGCACGGCGGCGGCGATTCCGGGCATCAGCGCCACCGGCGAGGTGCGCCTGCTGCACGGCATCTTCCCGGTGACGGACCGCATCAGCTCGCTGGCCGACAGCGTGGAGGCCGTGTACACGCAGTACAGCGAACTGGTGTACCTGCGCCAGCCGCTGAAGGCCAGCTTCACGCTGACCCTGACCCTGGTGCTGCTGCTGTCGCTGCTGGCCGCGGTGTGGGGCGCGTTCTTCCTGGCGCGGCGCCTGGTCGCGCCAATCCAGGACCTGGTGGCCGGCACACGCGCCGTCGCCAAGGGCGACTTCGACACGCAGCTGCCCGTGCCGACGCGCGACGAGATCGGGTTTCTCGTCAACTCCTTCAACGACATGACACGGCGCCTGGCCGACGCCCGCGAGCTGGCCTCGCAGAGCCAGCAGGCCGTGGAGGCCGAGCGCGCCAACCTGGCCGTGATCCTGGCTCGCCTGAGTACCGGCGTCATCGCGCTCGAACCGGACCTGGCCATCCGTACGACCAACCAGGCCGCCGGCGCCATCCTCGACACCGATTTCGACGAGGCCGACGGCAAGCCCTTCAACGCGCTGGCCGAGGCCAACCCGCTGATGGCGATGTTCGTGGCCGGCTGTCGCGAACACCTGGAGGCCGGGGAGAGCGAATGGCGCGAGCAGATGGTGCTCAGCGGGCCGGCCGGCCGGCGCGTACTGATGTGCGCGTGCACGGCGCTGCCGGGCGACGACGACAGCGTCGCCGGCTACGTGCTGGTGTTCGACGACATCACCGCGCTGCTGCAGGCCCAGCGCGATGCGGCCTGGGGCGAAGTGGCGCGACGCCTCGCCCACGAGATCAAGAACCCGCTGACGCCCATCCAGCTGTCGGCCGAGCGGCTGCGCCGGCGCTACCTGGAAACGATGTCGGAGTCCGATGCGCGGGTGCTGGAACGTGCCACGCACACCATCGTGCAGCAGGTCGAGGCCATGAAGAGCATGGTCAACGCGTTCAGCGAATACGCGCGTGCCCCGGACCTGTCGCTGGTGCGCCTGGATCTCAATCGCCTTGTGGCAGAAGTCGCCGACCTGTATCGCGGCGGTCCGCTGGGTGTCGGCGTGACGCTGGATCTGGACGACGATCTGCCGCCGGTCGAGGCCGACGCCGGCCGCGTGCGGCAGATCATGCACAACCTGCTGCGCAACTCCACCGAGGCGGCGCAGGATACCGAGCGGGCGACCATTGCCGTCATCACGCGGGGCGGTGGCGACGAGCGCTGCCCCACCGTCTCGGTCGTCGTCGAAGACTCCGGTCCGGGCTTCCAGGGCGACTCGGTCAGCCAGGTGTTCGATCCGTACGTGACCAGCAAACCCAAGGGCACGGGCCTTGGCCTGGCTATCGTGAAGAAGATGGTGGAAGAACACGGTGGACGAATTCACGCCGAGAACCGCGACGCCGGCGGGGCGCGGGTCAGCATCGTACTGCCGGTGAACGAGGAGGCACGGGCGGCCATGATTTCGCTGGCCGGCCGGGCGTCGGAAACCATGAAGGAGCGCGCATGAGTGCCGAACACATACTCGTCGTCGACGACGAGGAGGACATCCGCTCGTTGCTGGAGGAGATCCTCACCGAAGAAGGTTATGAGGTTACCGCCGCCGGCAATGCCGCCGAGGCACGGGATTTTCGCGCGCGGCAGGCGCCGGACCTGGTGCTGCTGGACATCTGGATGCCCGACACCGACGGCATCACGCTGCTGCGCGAGTGGGCCCAGAGCGGAGCCCTCGGACATCACCCGGTGGTGATGATGTCCGGTCACGGCACTGTCGACACGGCGGTGGAGGCGACGCGCCTCGGAGCGGTCGACTTCATCGAGAAGCCGCTGTCGCTGGCCAAGCTGCTGCTGACCGTGGAGAAGGCGCTGGGCGACACGCGCAGGCAGAGCGCCGCGCGCCGCATGGTGCCGCCGATGGTCACACCCATCGGCAAGAGTCGCAAGATGCAGGAACTGCGCGAGCAGGTGCAGAAGGTGGCGCCGCACGACACCAACGTGCTCATCACCGGCGAAACGGGCACCGGTCGGGAAGCGTTTGCCCGCTACCTGCACTCCTTGAGCCCGCGAGCCAGCGGCCCGTTCGTGGTGCTGGTGGCCGCCGCGCTCACCGACGACAACGCCGAGATGCTGCTGTTCGGTACCGAGAGCAGCGGTGAGACGGAACCGGGTTACTTCGATCGCGCGGCGGGCGGCGTGCTGTTCATCAACGAACTGGACGACATGTGCGAGCAGGCCCAGCGGCTGCTGCTCAGCGTGATGGAAACCGGGCAGTTCATCCGCCGCGGCGCCATGAATCCCCTGTCGCCGGACGTACGCCTGGTGTGTTCCGCGGTGCCGGGCATCGACCAGCGCAAGCAGTTTCGCAGCGACCTGCTGGCGCACCTGAACGTCGTGCCCCTGCGCGTGCCGCCGCTGCGCGAATACTCCGAGGACGTGCCCGACCTGTTGCGCTATTACGTCGACAAGCTGGCCGATCAGGAGGGCCTGCCGCTCAGGCGCTTCAGCGTGGCCGCGCAGAATCGCCTGCGCCACTATCCCTGGCCCGGCAACATGCGCGATCTGAAGAACCTGGTGCACCGCCTGCTCATCATGGGCGGCGAGGAGCAGATCTCGCTGGAGGAAGTGGAAGAGGCACTGGCCAGCGAAAAACCGGGCAATGTGCCGCTGGTGAAACAGGATCTGCTCGGATTGCCCCTGCGCGAGGCCCGGGAACACTTCGAGCGCGCCTACCTGCAGCAGCAGCTGGCCCTGTGCGGCGGCAAGGTGGGCCTGCTCGCCAAGCGCGTGGGCATGGAGCGCACGCACCTTTACCGCAAGCTTCGTACCCTTGGCGTGGAGTTCGGCTCCGGCGACTGACGGCGCGCTTCCACGCATCCATCATGAGCGGCTTCGATGCGGGAGCTTCATACTTTTAGAGCCTCAGTCTGTGGGAGCGGCTTCAGCCGCGATTCCGACAGACATCGCGGCTGAAGCCGCTCCCACATTCAAGCCGCTACAGCGGCCAGTTCTCGCTACGCGACGACTTCGGTGCGAACGGCGCCATCAGGCCCATCATGAACAGGGCGAAGCGCCCGCCCATCGTGGGCTTGCCGGTTTCGACGAGGCTCTTCAGGTTCGCGGTGATGAAGTCGCCGCCCTGGGTCATGTACTTCTCCGTCTTCGTACCGGCCGGCACATCTTCGTTGATGAGTGTGAACTCGGTGCCGCCGTCCACTTCCTTCAGCACGTAGGTCACCTTGCACCACGGGTCATCCAGGCTGGTGAAGCGAAACGTGTGCGAGTAGCGATGCGGCGGGTCGAACTCCAGCACCTCGCCGACGACGTTGGTGTACTTGCCGTTGGCCGTGCGCATTCGGATCGGCGCGCCCTTTTCCAGGCCGGTCGTGTCGCAGCGGCAGTTGAAGAAGAAGGGCAGCACGCGGTCGGTGCGCGTCAGCTCGGCCCACACGCGATCGATGGGCGCATCGATGGTCACGCGAAACATGTTCTTGGGGGTCTGAGTCATCGCGCTCTCCTTCAGGCGGCCTCGTAGGCGCTCTTGAGCCAGCCGGTCAGTTCGGCATCGACTTCGGCGGCGTCGGTCAGGCGCACGCGGTGGCTGACCATGGCGTTGAAGCTGCCTGACGCCTCCAGCCGATCCGTCGGCGGCGTGCCCTTGAGGTTGATGCCGACGTCCACGCGCGTCTTCGTCGACGGCTGGATCAGCGCGAACTGCTTGTTGCGCCGGAGACTGACGTAGCTCTTCTTCGGTGCGACTTCCACGTCCTTTCCGAAGCCGGTGACGGCGGCGATCAGCGCGTCGTAGATCGGCCGCAGGGCCGCTTTCGGGCCGGCGTACTGGGCTGCGACCGGGTCGTCTGCCTTGCCGGCCGATGCGCTGCCCCGGTCGCGATACTGGTGCGCGATGAGGTTGGCGAAGCCGTGCGTCACGCCGTGGTCCTTCTTGAGGAGACCGACCATCTGACCGTGCTTGGCCAGCGACGCGGCATCGAGTACCGCAAACCACTCGTCGAGGGTCTTGCCGGTCTTGTCCGGCAGGTTGGCGAGCATGGCCGCGGCCATTTCTTCGGGGGATTTTGCCATCGGAGGTCTCCTGTTCCTGTGGTGTCAGGCGCGTTCGGCGCGGCGCTTCAGGTCGGTGACGCGGCCGGCCCAGAGCTGGCTGTACTCGTCGGTCCAGCGCTCGTGGATCATCTGGATGGGCACCGGGTTGAGGTACAGCCGCCGCTCGCGACCCTCGCGCTCGGAAATGACCAGGTTGGCCCGCTCGAGCACCGTGAGCTGCTTGAGCACCGCGACGCGGCTGACGTCGAAGTGCCGGCAGATGCTCTTGACGTTGGCGCCGGGCTGCTCGCGCAGGATGTCCAGCACGCGGCGCCGGTCGGCGTGGGCCAGGGCGCGGAAGACGTCGTCGAGAGGGTCGCTGGTCTTCATAAGTAACCAAAAGGTTACATATTGGATCGGCCGATTGCAAGTATCGCGGCTGAAGCCGCTCCCAAAATTGGTAGTCAGCCAACAGCGGTATCGGGCAGGAAGAATGCGGGAGCGGCTTCAGCCGCGATACGCTCGTGATCCGCGAGCGAATGCATTAGGCTCGCTGCACACACGGCGCGCAGCGCGTCTGGTCCATCAAGCTGACTGTCAGGAGACGACGCGAATGAACGTCGAAGTCAACGGCTTTCTGGGGCTGGTTCTTCTCGTCCTCGACGTGTACGCCATCGTCAAGGTGCTGGGGAGCAAGGCGAGTACCGGCGTAAAGGTCGGGTGGACCGTCGCCATCCTGTTGCTGCCGGTGCTCGGCCTGATCCTGTGGTTTTTGTTCGGACCCAAGAAATAGGATCGCGGCTGAAGCC
>JAAUYH010124945.1_pt1 | contig 16296 bp, 7 predicted proteins | sample 7278061 | NCBI WGS metagenome assembly JAAUYH01 (sample SAMN14350203, study PRJNA611818) | marine sediment metagenome | isolation source: surface marine sediment (0.6m) | place: French Polynesia: Moorea | collected 2018-08 | reverse complement strand
CCCCACAACACTTGATATAGAAGGGATACAGGATTGCCTAATTGTTTTCCATTCAGAAGAAGAAGCTGCGAACGAGGATAAACTTTTATCCTTAAATAACCAAGAAGAATATTTTGATTTGCTCGAAGATCCAGACAATAAAAATATAACAGACTTTCCAGATATATTCAACAAAAAAATGAGCAACATAACTAACGAAAGATCGGTAGAACTAGATAATCAAGAAAGTTCTAACAAACAAGAAAAAGAACTACAACAAGCCTCGGCCGCCGTAACAGCAATTAAAGCAAAATTAGAACAAGAAGGTAAATTAGAAGACCCCGAAATTAAAGAACAAATCGAGCAAATAGAAAAGTTAGCTCGAGGATTAGAATATGGATTGAACGGACAAATATCTAGTTCGGTACAAAAAAAATTGCAAGCTACTAGAAAGATAGCTGGAGCGATCGCCGAACAAATGAACGAAGCAACAAATCTAGAGGATTTGTTTAAAGTAGTAGTTACCCAATTGCAAAAAATCTTAAGAGCAGATCGGGTAATTATTTATCATTTTAGCGATCGCAAAAACGGTGTAGTCCTTAAAGAATCAATGCTTGCCGGTTGGACACCAATGCTTGCCGAAAAAGTTCCTTGTTTGTGTTTTGGCGGCGATGAAATCAGCGAATACGAAAAACAAGAATATATTGCCCTAGAAGATGTCAGAAAAGCAGCCCTTTCTCCCTATCAATTACAACTTTTAGATAAATATCAAATCAAAGCTAGTATTGCTTTACCGATTATCGTCAATAAAAAACTTTGGGGATTGTTGATAGTCAATCAGTGCGGTAAACCCAGAGCTTGGCAGGAAACAGAAATCACTCTACTCTATCAAACAATTACCGAGTTAGTTCTTAATCTGCAACCCACAGAATTCGAGGCACAATTAGAACAACAAGCCGAACAAGAAGAAGCGATCGAGAAAGTAATTCGCAAAATTCAGCGCACCAACGACATCAAGCAAATCTTCCAAACAGCAACCCAAGAAATTCGCAAATTATTGAAAGCCGATCGCTCTGTTGTCTATCGCTTTTACGAAGATTGGAGCGGTGAAGTCGTCGCCGAGTCAGTAGGCTCTGGTTGGGTATCTTTAATTCAAGAACAAGATAAAGATCCCAGCATTCGCAACGATTTAATGTCCTCCGACCAGTGTACCGTTAAAAGGATGGACTCCCCACCGAATTTAGATAGCGACACCTATTTTAAAGAGACTAAAGGCGGTATCTACAACCAAGGGATACACTATCGTCAAGTAGATGATATCTATGCAATGGAGTTTTCTACTTGTTATTTAGAGTCCTTGGAGAAATTTCAGTGTAAAGCATACATTAATATCCCTATTTTCCAAGCAGGAAAATTGTGGGGCTTATTCTGCGTATATCAAAACTCCGGCCCGCGTCAATGGCAAGATTGGGAAGTGAGAATGCTAGTTAGATTTAGCGTACCTTTAGGTACAGCTTTAAATCAACTAGAAATTCAAGACAAACTCAAGGAGAAATCTCAACAAATCAAGAAAATTGTCGATCGCGAGGAAACTCTCAACAAAATAATTTCCAAGATTCGCCAATCTTCCGACTACACAGAGATTTTCACTACTGTTACTCAAGACTTGAGACAAATTTTAAACTGCGATCGCGCCGTAGTTTATTGTTTTTATGAAGATTGGAGCGGTGAAGTAATTGCCGAATCAGTCGGCCCAGGTTGGGTATCTTTAATCGAAGAACAAAATAAAGATCTCAGCATTCGCAACGATCTAATGTCGAGCGATCGCTGTACGATCAAACAATTAACCAGTCCTAAAAATGCAGATAGCGATACTTACCTCAAAGAGACTCAAGGAGGTATCTACAACCAAGGTGAACGATATCGCCAAGTAGACGATATCTATCAAGCTGGCTTTTCCCGCTGCTATTTAGATAGTTTAGAAAAATTCCAGTGCAAAGCTTATATTAACGTTCCCATTTTCACTCAAAACCGACTTTGGGGTCTATTATGCGTCTATCAAAACGATGCTCCCAGACAATGGCAGAAAGAAGAAGTCGAATTAATGGCTCGTTTGAGCAACCCCTTGGGTTTAGTTTTAAAACAAGCCAATCTCGTCGAACAAATTAAAATAGAATCAGAAAAAACGGTTCGAGCAGCAGAAAGAGATAAAGCACTAGCAAGAATTACAGATAGTCTGCGGGATACTTTCAACCTTAACAGCATATTCCGCATCGCTACCCAAGAAATTCGTCAATTTTTAAATGCAGATCGTTCGGTAGTTTATCGTTTTTATGAAGACTGGAGCGGTGAAGTTGTCGCCGAGTCTGTTGGTGCTGGTTGGGTATCTTTAATCGAACAACAAGAAAAAGATAGCAGCATCAAAACAGATTTAATGTCGAGCGATCGCTGTACGATCAAACAGATCGGCACTCCTCCCAATTTAGATAGCGATACTTACCTCAAAGAAACTCAAGGAGGTACTTACAGCCAAGGTGAACGATATCGTAAAATAGACGATATTTATCAAGCTGGCTTTTCGCGCTGCTATTTAGATAGTTTAGAGAAATTCCAGTGCAAAGCCTATATTAACGTCCCGATCTTCCAAAAAAATAAACTTTGGGGTTTGCTCTGCGTTTATCAAAACGATACTCCTCGCAATTGGACATCCGAAGAAGTTGACTTTATGGTGAGTTTGAGCAGTCCTTTAGGGGTTGCTCTTCAACAAGCAGAATTTGTCAATCAGATTCAAGCTGAATCGGAAAAAGTCAGTAAAGCAGCAGAAAGAGAGCGAGCGATCGCCAAAATTAACGACAAAATTCGCGAATCTCTCGATCTAGAAACCATATTTAGTATTGCAACCCAAGAATTAAGACAGCTACTTAACGCAGATCGCTCCGTTATCTATCGTTTTTATCCCGACTGGAGTGGGGAAGTAGTCGCCGAGTCTGTCGCATCTGGCTGGATATCTTTAATGAAACAACAAGAAAAAGATAGCAGCATCAAAACAGATTTAATGTCGAGCGATCGCTGTACTGTCAAACAAATCGGCACTCCGCCTAATTTAGATACCGATACTTACCTTAAAGATACTAAAGGAGGTATGTACGTTGAAGGAGATACTTATCGTCAAGTAGATGATATCTACGCAATGGAATTCTCTGCTTGCTACATTTCCAGTTTAGAGAAATTTCAAGCTAGGGCATATATTAACGTTCCCATCTTCCAAGGATCTCAACTTTGGGGCTTGCTTTGCGTTTATCAAAATGACGCGCCGAGAAAATGGCAAAAATCGGATGTTTCAGTTTTACAACAAATTAGCGGCCCCCTTAGCGTCGCGATCGAACAAGCAGAATCTTTAGTTCAACTGCAAAAACAATCTTCAAAACTCGAACGTCAAACCAAAAGACAAGAAATTTTAGCTCGAGTTACCAGTCGTTTATTCCGTGCTTTAGACTTAGACCAAGTCTTTCGTATTGCTACTCAAGACGTGCGTAATATGCTCGCAGCAGATCGAATTGCATTGTATCAATTCGATGAAAATTGGGGCGGTAAATTCGTCGCTGAATCAGCCGCTACTGGTTGGAATCGAGTGATTGACGTAGTTCCAGTAATTGACGACTCTCACTTACAAGATACTAAAGGCGGTCGCTACAAAGATAACGATTATATAGTAGTCGAAGATATCTATACTATCGGTCATTCCTCTTGTCACATCGAACTGCTCGAACAAATGCAAGCGCGAGCTTATACGATTGTCCCTGTCTTTGTTAATGACAAATTATGGGGCTTATTAGGAGCTTACGATAATACCGGGCCGCGTCAATGGGAAGATGCTGAAGTAGATGCTCTCAAACAAGTTGGAGTTCAAATTGGTGCGGCAATTCGTCAATTAGACTATATTCAACAAGCTCGTCAACAGTCCCAACAATTAACTAAACTAGCTGAACGAGAAACTAATTTTATTCGCCTAATTTACAAAATCGGACAAAGAATTATCGAGCGTTTGCAACAAAAAACCCTCAATCCTGAAACATTATTCCGATCCATCACCCAAGAATTACGTCAACTCTTAAAAGTCGATCGCGTCGCAATTTATCGCTTTAATCCAGACTGGAGCGGTGAATTTATTATTGAAGATGTCGGCAGTGGTTTCTTACGCTTAGCCGGGACTCAAGCCGCTCATGTCGAAGATCCGACCTTACAAGAGACTAGGGGGGGTAAATATCGGCAAAAAGAAACAAGTGCGGTTAACGATATCAATGAAGCAGCAGAATTAACCTTCGATCGCGATTTATTAGAACAATGGGGTGTCAGAGCTTACACGATCGCACCTTTATTTCAAGGGGAACAGCTTTGGGGCTTGTTAATTACTTATAACAATACTTATCCTCGTCAGTGGGAAGAGGGTGAGGTTAACTTACTAGTGCAAATTGCTACTCAGTTAGGTATCATTCTCCAACAAGCCGAATATCTCGAACAATTACAATCTCAATCTCAACAACTAGAAGCCGCAGCAGAAAGGGAAAAGGCTGCTAAAGAACAGCTCCAACAACGAGCCGTCCAAATGCTAGAAGCAGTTAAACCTGCTTTTCAAGGAGATTTAACCGTTCGCGCACCTTTAAGCGATGACCAAGTAGGAACGATTGCCGAAGCTTACAATAACACCCTGCAATCCCTGCGAGAGATTGTCATGCAAGTACAAACTGCAGCGGCAAAAGTTGGCGAAACTTCTCTCAAAAATACCGAATCAATTACCGAATTGTCTCAGCAGTCGCAACACGAAGTTAAAGAAGTTACTCAAGCACTCGATCGCATTAAAGCAATGGGAGAAACTACTCAAGCAGTAGCTACCAACGCTCAACAAGTTGAAGTTGCGGTTAAAAAAGCTAACGAAACTGTACGAGAAGGCGATACGGCAATGAATCGTACCGTAGATAGTATCCTCGCTATTCGCGAAACCGTTTCTGAAACTAGTAAGAAAATTAAACGCCTTTCCGAATCTTCCCAAAAAATTTCTAAAGTAGTTAGTTTAATCGGTAATTTTACGACTCAAACTCAATTACTTTCTCTTAACGCAGCAATTGAAGCTACCAGAGCGGGAGAATACGGGCGAGGTTTTGCAGTAGTAGCTGATGAAGTTCGCTCTTTAGCCCGTCAATCAGCAGAAGCTACCAAAGAAATCGAAAAGCTAGTTCAAGAGATTCAAACAGAGACTTCTGCGGTATCTGCGGCGATGGAAACCGGTATCGAGCAAGTAGTTGGGGGGACTAACCGAGTCAATGAAGCTCGTCAAAATCTCAACGCGATCGTTGCTGCTACCGATGAAATCGGAGAACTAATTGCGGGCATCTCGCAAGCTACTTTAGCTCAAACAGAACAATCAGAAGCAGTCACCAAAACTATGACAGATTTAGCTGAAATTGCCAATAAAACATCTGCTGACTCGGTTGAAATTTCTATGTCTTTCCAAGAGTTATTAGCAACAGCTCGAGAATTACAAGATAGCGTCGGTCAGTTCAAAGTTAGCTAATTCAAAATAATTTAGGGGTCAGAGGCGATCGCTCAGAGGTATTTTAAACTTTTGCCTTTGCCCCTTTTCTCCCTTTTCCTTCAACTTTTGATTGCTGCTACAGGCAGTTAATATAATGATTAACGAAGAAAATTACGCTGATTTCCTCTGTGAAGCACAGGAATTATTGCAAAATATTGAAGAAGATTTATTTGCTCTTAAAGAAGATCCATCTTCAGCCAGAGTTCACAGTTTAATGCGCTACGCTCATACTCTTAAAGGAGCAGCAGCGAGCGTTAACTTAGAAATAATTCAAAAAATCGCCCATGTTTTAGAAGATGTTTTTAAAAACCTCTATAAGCCTGAAGTGATTATTGATGATGAAGTAGAAGCTTTACTAATCCAGGGTTATGAATGCTTGAGATTGCCTTTAATGGCTCATTTTAACGGCACTGCAGTTGACGAATCTTCTATGCTCGATCGCGCCGCTAATACGATCGCTAAATTACAAGAGAAGTTAGGGGATTGTTTCGATCGCGATGCGCCGATTCCTACTTCTGAAGAATTGGGTTTTGATGCGATCGGCTCTATCTTTGAAAAAGGCATCGAGGAAAAAATTCGAGAAATTGAAAATGCTAATCTCGACAATTTAGAAGCGATTTTACGTCAGAAAGCAGAAGTTTTTTTAGGTATCGCCGAATCTTTTGGTTTGCCAGGTTTTGGTAAAATTGCTTCTACAACTATTGAAGCTCTCGATAATAACGGATCTCGGCTCGAGGAAATTGCCGCTCGAGCTGTTGAAGATTTTCGGGTAGCGCAAAAAATTGTTTTAGATGGCGATCGCTCTTCTGGTGGTTTTCCTTCTCCAGCTTTACAGGAATTAGCTCGCACTCCAAGCAATGCGATCGCTTTATCGGAAGTTCTGAATGCTTTCGATCTCGAGAACGTCACTCCAGAAGTTGAAAAAGATTCAGTTTCTTTATCAGAAGTTTTCGATGCTGTTAATCTCGATACGACCGAAACTACAGAAACAGAAAAAATTGCAGATCCCGATTTAAGTTTACAGAAAGTTTTTGCCAGTATTCCCGACAATAATATCGATTCAAAACAAGGAGAAATCGAATTATTGCAGCCAGAATTAACCCCAGTCAAACAAGTACAAATCAAGGAAAAAAGCAGTACAAAATCCATCTTCAAAGAATCGGCACCAAAAACAAAATCTCGACAAAGAAATTCTCACATCAAAAGACAAGATAATCGTTCGGCAAGTGTAAGAGTCGGAATAGAACAATTAGAAAGATTAAATCGCATTGCTGGCGAATTACTTATCAGTCAAAATCAGCAAAGCAATCAAGATGAAAGACTGCGTTTAATTTTGCAAGAACTTTTAGAACAATTCAAAGAACATAAAGATAATTTAAACGAACTACTAGATTGGTCGGATACTAAATGGATTGTCGAAACGGAAAAATTTACAGAAAGCAAACAATCAAATCAAAAAACCAATTTACTCAATGCAGATTTTGATGCTTTAGAATTAGATTCTTACAGCGATTTGCAACTGCTTGTTAAAAAAGCAATCGATAAAACAATGCAATTAGAGGCGATCGTTGAAACAATTGATGGCGTAGCCAAACAATCGCGACTGTCTCGAGAAACCCAAAAAAGACAATTAAATCACCTCAGAGACGATCTAACTAATGCAAGAATGCAACCTTTAGGTGTTTTATTAAATCGTTTTCCGCCCCTGCTCAAACAATTGAATCGAGCTAATGATAAACAAGCGGAATTACTATTAATCGGGGAAGATGTCTTAGTTGACAAAGCAATTGTAGAAAAATTATACGATCCTTTATTACATCTAATTAGAAATGCATTCGACCACGGTATAGAAAGTTCGGGAGAACGTCGCGCCAGAAATAAGTCAGAAACAGGCCGCATTGAAATTAAAGCTTACCATCAAGGAAATCGCACTAGTATTGAAGTAAGAGATGATGGTAACGGAATTAATACTGCAAAGATTGCTAGTCGGGCGATCGAAATGGATTTATTGACCTCAGAACAGTTGCAAGCAATGACTGCCGATCGCATACACGAACTTTTATTTGAGCCGGGATTTTCTACTACTGATAAAGTAACGGATTTATCTGGTCGAGGAGTGGGTTTAGATGTTGTCCGTTCTCAATTACAAGGGATAGATGGTTCTGTAACTATTAATTCAATTCCAGGTAAAGGAACTACTTTTGGGTTGCAAATTCCTTTATCTCTAACAATTACCAAATTACTCATTTGTAAAGCAAACGGCATATCCTATGCATTACCGGTAGATACGGTAGAACAAATTATTATCCCCCAAAACGATCGCGTCGGCATTTTGGGTACAAACACTAATACTTACGACCGACAAAACACCTATCAAGGCATCTCTAAACAAGTTGTTTTACGCTGGAAAGAAGAGCAAGAAGAAATTTTAGTTCCAGTGCATAAATTATCGGAATTAATTAGATATTCTAGTCTTAGTTCTCAATTGTTAAATCACAAAGGTAGAAGTTCGACCGCGATCGCCACAGAAGGGCTTTTAACTCAACAAGAGCCGGTGGTTTTGTTAAGAACTGGTAACGGTTTGAGTGGTTTGCAAGTAGAACAAATTTTAGGGGAAAAAGAATTGGTTCTCAGGCCCCTAGGAGACACGGTTAATCCCCCACCTTACGTATATGGTTGTTGCATTCTCAGTAGTAGTAGATTGGCTCTTGCGATCGAAATCGAAAAGTTAATCGAACACGCAACTAAAAAATCTTTAGATCGTTTCAATTCTCTTGATTCTACTGTACTTGCTGCTAATTCTAAAGTTTTATCGGGAGCAAGGCATCAATTACTTCCTGCAAGTAAAAATCAAACATCGATTGTTTTATTAGTAGTCGATGACTCTCTTACTTTACGCAGAAGTTTGTCAAGAACTTTAGAAAAAGTGGGATATAAAGTTTACCAAGCTGCTGACGGACAAGAAGCTTTAGATATCCTTCAGCAAGAAAACAGCGTTAATTTAATTGTTTGTGATGTAGAAATGCCCCGCGTTAATGGATTTGAATTTTTAAATAAAATGCGCCAAGATTCTAGCTTAACTGAAATTCCGGTGGTAATGTTAACTTCTCGAGGTGGCACTAAATACCGACAAATTGCTGCAGAATTAGGAGCTTCTGCTTACCTAACTAAACCGTATTCTGAAACAGAGCTAATTTCTACACTAAACGAAATTCTTGAATAATTTTACCTTAATTATCTATTGAACTTATGAATTCGACCGTCAAACCCAGTTCTAAAACAGAAACTATTAAAGCAATTGTATTTAATATTGCCGGACATTTACTCGCTCTTCCGGTTTCAGCCGTATTTAAAGTAATTCGCTCTTCAATGTTTATTTGTAGCGATTTAGGCAACAGAAAACTGATTCATGTTGAAGAACAAGCCTTACCTATTCTCGATTTGCATCAATTTCTGACTCGAGTTCAACCTCACCGACAAGACGACTATAAAAATCAATTTTTATCTACTCGAGAACAATTTTTAGTTTTAACCCATTTACGAAAAGGTAATTTAACCGCTATTCCGGTAGATGAACCTCCGAGTTTGATAGAGTTACCCCTAGGTTCAATTTATATTTTGCCCCAATCCTACAAAGAAAAAATTAATAGTATTGCCAATCACGTTGTGGTTTGTCCTTATGAAAATTCAACTCTGAATATTATGTTATTAGATTTACAGCAGGCGATCGCATCGATGGAGTTAAATCTATTTGACGGCAAGATCGAGCCAGTCAAAATTTCTGGTTCTTTGGTTAATTTATAAAATTAGATCTCTTGAGAATCGATCCGACTATAGACTTTTTCAAGAACAACGGTTGCGAGGTAGTTTTGGTAAGTCAATTGCTGTTTTAGACTGAGATTTTTTCCTCGATTTAGTTACCGAAAGATCCAAATCTCGAGCTAAAGATGATGTTGGCTCGACTGAATAAGTTTGCTCTCGCTCGGTATTAGTTTTAATCTTTAAGTTTGGTAAACTTATCTTTTTAATTGGAATCGATTCTGTTTGTTCGGAACTAGGGATCTCTTCTCGATCTCCTTTTGCTGACCAAGGTTCGATCGCATTGACTTTCGGGATCAAAGTTGAGTTGTTAGGGGCTGGGACTTCAAGACATTGGTCTAAGGCTGCTTTAAATTCTAAAGTATAGCGTTGTTGCCGATGCAAGCGAGCCGATAATTCTTCAACTTTTCTTTGTGTTTCTAAGAAATTTTGATTTTGTCGCTCTTTTTCTTCTTGAATTAAGGCACATTCTCGCTCGACTCTCGCAATCTGTTCTTGACTGGTTTCTAATTGTTTGGAAATGGTTTCAATTAGAATATTTTTTCTTTGGACTAAGCTCTCAAATTTTTCTATTTCTCGAGATAAATACTCTATCTGTTCTCGATTTGCTTCGACTTCTTCTATTTGCTGAGAAATCTTTACTTCTCCGGTTCTAGTTCGCAAGATTTGCGATTCTAATGCTTCTCGATCTTCTTTAATATTTTGCTCTAACTGGACTATTTTTTTGATTAGTTCTCGATTGTGTTGGCGTAATTTATGGGCTTCGCCGTACCAGTCTACACCATCGGCAAAGCTAGTATTTTCAGAGCTATTTTCTTCTGGTAAATACGATCTTTTGCTGCGTTCATTTTCATGTTTGGAAGTATTATTTTGGCTCATGATTGTCTTAGTTTTTGAGACGGTAATAACGTTTTAGTTCGAGTATTTTTGACATTGCTTTGGCGATCGAAAGGTAAATAAAATTTTAACTTTATTTATTTTTTTGCTTCGATACATTTCGATCGCTTTCAAATTACTTACTTCGACTTAGGGATTAATAAAAACAAATAAATTTACTTGGATTTGTCTGTTTCAATTCTCAAATTCCAAACTCTTAAATTGAGCTGTTTGCGATACTTTTCGCTCGAATCTACTCGATAACTGGTATATTTTTGGAAATTAAACCATCAGCAATATTTCCAGTCTAAAGATTCTAACTTCCAAACCAGACAAAACTTTTAGAATATATTTTTGAATTAACTGCTAAGTTTTTCCCTCGATTATCTAATGTTCCTATTGGAATAATCCTACCATAAAGATTACAACGACAATATCTAGGTTATAAAAATTATAAAAAAAATCTATAAATCTAGATAATTTGTACTAAAAACAACCTTTTGGAGTTATTAACTGCAAATTTCAACTAGCAAGTCTCGATTAATTGAAGCGCGATCGGTTAAAAATTGTATCTTATCCTTACTTAAAGGATCGCCATTAGCATATGCTTCTAACCAAGCGGTACAGATTAGATTGGGATCTTCTGGTAACTGGGCTAATTCCCATCCTGGTAAATCTAACTCTTCTTGAAGATAAGTGACTTTAGGATCGTAACTTACGGCCCAGCAACGACAACCTTCTGCAGCTGCCATAATCAGACTGTGCAAGCGCATACCGATGACCATCTCAACGCCTCTAAACAAGCCTTTTAATTCTCTAGGATCTTCTAAAATGAAGATCTCAGCAGCAGATCGGGGCAGTCGATCGCGGACATAACGAGCTAATTGTAAATCCTTGACTGGCTGAAAAGGTACGAGCAAGATCGATGTTTCGGTGGCTTTTTGCAAGCTAACGATCGCTCGAGTTAAATTTTCGAGACGCTGGGGAGTCAGTTGAGGATGGGGACGCAAAGCGATCGCTATTCTTGGTGCTTTAATTGCGGACAAACCTTTGACAAATTTACCATCTAATGCAAAAACTGGGTCTGGTGCGAGGGTAAAAGGAATTTGCCAATCGGAGAGTAGTTTAGCAGAAGCGCGATCGCGGACGCTAATCGCCGTACAATGTTTTAATACTTTTTTAGTCAGCGATCGCGTCCAAGGGTATTTAAAGGGGCCGATACCTTGAGACCAAGCAATAGTTTTTAATCCTTTTTGCTGTGCCAATGCCATCAGACCGATATAGTAGAAAGAACTGGCTATGCTGGTGACATCTTGGATCAAACTTCCTCCACCCCAAATAAAAATATCGGCGCGATCGAGTGCTTGTAAAATAGGAAAGGCAGAAGCGCGATCGCAACTGGCGACTTGGTATCTTTGCCTTGTTTCTTGTGGGTTTCCAGATAAAACGATCGGCTCTACGTTTTTTGGCAGCATTTGTAACAATGACATCAATAATGCTTCGTCACCGCTATTTCCTTTCCCGTAGTAGCCGCAGATAATTGCTTTGGTGGATTTCATCTGGGTTTGATTCGTGTATAATGTAATCTTTGTTGACAATCTAATAGTAATTTGCGATCGTGCTGCATTTAACAGAATTTAGTAGAAGTATATTAATCGGAATTGGTGCTGGTTTTTTAAGCGGGATATTTTTAGGTCTTCTCGATTATAGTTATGCTAGATTTATTCAAAAGAATACCCAACAAAACCTTAACGAATTAGTTTTAAAATCTATTTTTATCGGCATTAGTTTAGCAATTCTTTTAGGAGTGATGGTTTTTATCGAACTCAGTACCAGCTCTATTTTGTCTATTGCCCAGATTAATCGATCTACTATTGCTTTAGCGATTGTTTTACCCTTAATTAATTTTGTTGTCGATAAATTTTTAGGAGCAATATCTGCTTCTAAAAAAGCAGAATAACGATATTTTTTATCGGACAATATTTTAGGATTGATATTTTTCTTGCCAGGCTCTTGCTAATTGTTGCATTTCTTCTAATTCCTCAGAATCGATTTTCTTTAGATTAGCTAGAACTAAATTCATTCTTCCTAAAGATTTAATTTTTTCGCGATCGCGGGCAAGAAAATCCCAATAAAAATAGTTAAAGGGACAGGCTTTTTCTCCAGTTCTTTGCTTGGTTTCGTATCGACAATCTTGACAGTAATTGCTCATTTTATTAATATAATTTGCCGAGGATGCATAAGGCTTTGAGGCTAAAATCCCTCCATCTGCAAATTGACCCATTCCGATGACATTAGTTTGCATGACCCAATCGAAAGCATCGATAAAGACTGAATGAAACCAATTTTCCAATTCTTGGGGGGAAGTACCAGTAATTAAAGCGAAATTACTTAAAATCATCAATCTTTGAATGTGATGGGCATAACCAGTTTTTTCAACTTGAATTAGAGTTTTTCGCAAACAATTCAAATCTGTTTTTTGTGAATTCCAATAAAATTTTGGTAAAGGTCGGTTGTAATTAAACCAATTGTTTTGATAATAATTTTCGTCGACATAATGATAAATTCCATGCAGGTATTCTCGCCAGCCCATAACCTGACGAATAAATCCTTCAATACTATTTAAGGGCAATTTTTGATTGTTTAGATAAGCTTTTTCCACTTCTTTGATTACTTCTTGGGGATGCAACAATCCTAAATTCAAATATGGTGAAATAAGAGAATGCCACATAGTTCCCGATCGCATTACCATCGCATCTTGATAAGTACCAAATTCAGCTAAAGATTCTTCAATGAAATAATTAAATACTTGAAGAGCTTGTTGGCGATTGACTGCCCAATTAAAACTTGAAAGATCGCCGTATTTGGGAATATCTAACGATTTTACTTTTTCGATTACTTCTTGAGTTATTCCGTCTACTTCAAAGGATAATCGCTCGGGAAAATCAAGGTTATCTTTAGCTGGTTTGCGATTTGCTTTATCAAAATTCCATTTGTCACCAACAGGATTTTTACCATCCATTAAAATATTAAAATTTTTCCGACTTTGACGGTAAAAATCTTCCATTAGTAAACGTTTGCGCGATTTAGCCCAGTTTTGGAAGTCGACTACGCTCCATAAAAAAAGATTGTTGGGAATAAAAGATATTTCGCAATTAAGTTGAAGACTCTTAATCAGTTTGAAAAAAGGGCGATCGCTCGGCTGCATAATGAGTAAATTACTAATATTATTCGCTGCGATCCACTCCTTTAAAAGAGTTTCAAAATTATCGCCAATTTTATAAGTAACCGGCCATTCAGCTGCGCGCAATTCTTCAGCGAAGTGACGCATAGCCGACCAAACTAATACTAATTTTTGGCAATGATAGGGGCGTTGTTTGACATGATCGAGCGATTCGATCGCAATTATTGGCGTATTTTGACGGTCTTTAAGCCGGCTTGTTAATGCTGCTTGTTGGTGGGATAATTGATCGCCTAAAACCCAAATACCTGTAGTCATAAAAACTGAGTTTAACGGTTATTTAACTGCCTGCGGCAAAAGTCAAAAGCGCACCGCCTACGCGTCGGCGAAAGACGCAAGTAGCCGGAGCAAGAAGGCAAAAGCGGATTTCGCGCCGCCGAATTTAGTTCGGCATTTAGCGAAACCAAGAAGGCAAAAGGCAAAAGTCAAAAGTCAAAAATATTTGGGTTTAAGTACCCTCTTCATTTATAAAATTTATGAAGAGTTTTCAATTAAAAGTAGTTAAAATCTACTTTTATATTGCGGATGCGACCCCACGCCTCTGCAAGAGCTTAGGGAAGCGCACCAAGCAGTCCTTCTTCCTTCTTCCTTGTCCCGAAGGGATTTTAACAGAGAGAAATTTTCGATCCTAGTTACCGAATAAATTTAAACTAGATCGAAAGCTTAATAATTTGAACCAGATTGTGGGATAACGTTTTTCTAACCAGGGTTGCGATCGCTCTAAAAATTGTGGAAACCAACTTTTAAATAACCAGTTTTTGAGCGCGTCAGAACTAAAGGCCAAATAAGAACCCAACCAGCGTATCATATCTTTACTTCCGGCCATTTCCCAAATCCACCAAATTAAAGCCGGATTTTGCCGAGCAGCTTTGAGTGCCAACCGATTAAAGGTCAGCCAACCGGTACGATCTTTAATAAAAGTATCGGCTACTTCTTCTGGTTCTTCTGCGAGGATACCAAAGAAAGTATTGAGCATGGAATTGATTCTTTGGGGTGGTAAAGTTTTGCCCGTCGGTACCATCATCCCTTTAGAAAACAGCCAGGTTACGGCTATATTGCTCTGATAGGCGCGAATCAGGTTTAAATAATCTGAAGTTAATAAATCGTGTTGCAAAGCCTTATCTAGTAAAAGAGTCAGGCGATCGAGATTTCTCACTAAAGATCCGAATCCGGTAAATACGAGAGGAGACTGTAAAGAGGCCGCATCTCCGATCGCAATCAGGCGATCGAAAGCAACTTGGCGATCTTTGCTGCTGGTGCTAAAGTGACCGGGAATATAACCGAAAGTTGGTTTTTTCCAAACTAGTTTTTCGAGATCGCAGCGACGATATTCGGGCAAAATTGTAAAAAAGTCTTCGTACATTTCCAGTAAAGATCCTGGATTTTCGGGATGGACTTGATGGTAGTGAAATAAGTATATTGTTAGTTCTTCTTTTTCTGCAGGAAATAGTTCCCAAATGAGCTGTCGTCCTCGAGAAATATCTCCGTGAGAATTAAGCACGTCGCCATAATTACTATCCCATACTCCAGGTTCAAAACCACTTTCGACGATCGCCCCTACTGTGGGACAAACGCTATCAAAAGTTCGCTTTCCGCTGAGTTGCCAAGCAATCGGTGAAGCTGTACCCATAGCATCCACTAAGACGCGTCCGCTTATTTCTTTATTTTCTTTTGTTTTTAAATCTTCTAATTTCACCGTAACTTCTGTTGGCGAAATATCCGCTTTAATAAATTCTGTTTCTTCCCAAATTTCGCCGCCAGCATTTTTCAATTTTTCGCCGCACAATTTGAGGAGTTTGTCAGAATCTAAAGCAATATTTAATACTTTTGGCGTATGTAAAATTTTTGCTTTTAAACCGGCAGGATTGTTGCTATCGAAAAATTTATTAAAGCCGTCTAAATATTCTTTGGCGATCGTATATTCAAATTCTTCCTTTGTAAATAAATTCAAATCAATTAAAGTTTGAAATTCAGCGCGAGAAATATTCCATTCTCGATTCATTCTGCCAAATTTTAATCTTTCAACTACTAAAACTTTATAGCCTTTGAGTGCCATTGCTGCAGCGTGAATCGAACCTAAAGCACCACCAACATAAATTAGATCGTAAGTCGGTCGAGCTGTTTTTGTAGCGGTTGTTTTAAAGATTACTTGTTTGGGTTGTTCTGGTTGTTTAACATTATCTCGCCATTTCTTTTCCCACCAATAAACTCGATTGAGATCGTATTCTCCTCGTTCCATTTTTTGAAAAAAATGAACTGTCTTGGGATAATAAGGTGCTAAGGCTGTAAAAATAGATTGCTCTTTGAGATCTATCTTTGGCAAAGTCGGATATTGTGTGGGAAATCTTGCTTTGATTTCTGCGATTAATTGTTGTTTGATTTTGCTCCAATTGGCGATCGCTCTTTTTCCCCATTGAAATACTTTTAAATAAGTCGTACGCTGCAACGACCAAATAAAGATTGAAAGCTCGCTAGCTTCAATATTTTCAGAAAATTGAATGCGAATCCCTCGAGGGGTAACGATCTTTTTGCCTTTGTTAGGTTGCCATTTTTGCTGCAACCATTCAAGAACTTCATTAGTGTCTGGTGTCGGTATTTCTAAGTACAAAATTTCTTTCATTTTCCTCTGCCAATCTCAAAAAATCTATTCAAATAAAATTATTCTCTAGAAGATATCAATATTTAAGAAAGTTTACCTTTCTTAATTGGGGCGATCGCATTTAACCTTAAGGATAAGATTTTCGATTGCTTGCGATCGGGTTAAATTATGACTCGAACATGGAAAAGT
>JAAUYH010186158.1_pt1 | contig 16297 bp, 13 predicted proteins | sample 7278061 | NCBI WGS metagenome assembly JAAUYH01 (sample SAMN14350203, study PRJNA611818) | marine sediment metagenome | isolation source: surface marine sediment (0.6m) | place: French Polynesia: Moorea | collected 2018-08 | reverse complement strand
GGAATTAACAAGGTTTCGCTGTCTCTCCATAAAACATTCTCTGGACCACGAACTTGGTTCGGTCTTCTTATTCTACTAAAATCGATGTAATTATTATTGTTAACCTAAAATCATACTAAAACTGGGTTAGAAATATTCTTGTATAATTATGTCATGGAAGTCAAAAGAAATGCGGAAAAAGTATTTATTTCTATAAAAATCCAAAGAAACTCGTGAGTCTGAAATTGTTTTTATAGTAGACGGAACAAATTAAGAAACATTTCAAACAAATTAGAAATTTAAGGTAGACGAAATTCGTGTGATTTTTTGTATTTTCCAGCTGCTACGTGGCAAAACTGCTACCGTGTAAGTGAATACCGAAATCTTAGGAGCGAATAACTTGAATAGTACAAAATCGATTTTGCAGCTCGTCGCGGCCAGGAGGAAAAAGAGAACCATCCACAAAGCTCTGCACAATGCACTTCCATTATTGCCCGCATTAAGTCCGAACCCCTAAGCGTTTTTTTCGCATGAATCTTGTTTTTTATAACAAGCAAAAATTTCGTATGCAGTAAATACTTTCGCATTGGTTTTGTATTTTAAATTTCGCACAAACGACCTCGAAAAATATTCGAATTTCGTCTGGCTAATCAGGAGATTCAATTATTATTTCACTCAAACCGGAGGTATAATCGTTCCAGTTGATGTTATCATGGATGTCAATCTAACTCGCTTCCTTTTCGTGACAAAAAACTACCTGCATTGAACAGAACAGTTTCTAATTTTCAGTTGGATTTCGTTCAACAAAATTTTCCTTTCTAATCTCAGCAATTTTCTAACAATCACATTCTTATCTATTTCCTCTATCCAATCATCAAACAAAGAAATGGGATTAGGGCTAGCATGTTGCGATGTGTGCTAACGGGAAAACTATTTCAGGTCGATTAAATTTACTTATCTTTGATGCAAAACTGGTACAGTGTTTTTTGAATCCCAGATAATTGCAGTCAAACTCACAGTCCTACAGCTGCAGTATTCACTCTGCCTCCTTCCTCAAGTTGTCAAACATTCTCAACTTCAACTAACTCTACCATAAGCTAAGCAAGATACGAAATAGAGGTCACCCCAGTCCTTGCGTATTTTATGCAGTGGGCCGTGAGAGGTTCGGGTACATCGCTGCTCCACAGCATTGGCGTTACCACGTGATAGTACGAATGCGTTTTGGTCTTGTGCGCATGCGACAGCGGTCACCATGAATTGTTCGTCCCAACGCGCATGAATTGATTGCGAAGGGTAGCCAAAATCGAGTTCCACCGCTTGTTGCTGATAAGGCGCTCCTTGACTCATTACCACCACCCAATGTTGATTCATGATTCCCCTTGTAGCTAGGGACGTGATGTAATAGTCGTCCACCCATTTGTCGTTAATCCACTTTTCCGGGAATGACGAGCTCACCACGAATGATTGTTGCTTGTACTTTTTCGCCCCCGTCATTGTCGAACATACAACTCCCCAGCCGTCCTCATTCCCTGCCACCGATGTAATGAAGTATCCCGCTTCCCACATACGTCTCACCCACTCGCGTGGAAAATCCGACTCCTCGCAATAGTGGAGCGCTTGCTCCGAATAGCCCGAGTTCTTCCCGCTCAGCACTGCGGTCCACATCGATGCTGCAAAGTTCAGCGCAGTGATTCTCATTCCACTCGCCCATTTCGTCTCTACTTCTGTTTGAAGGTTGCCGAACGATGTGTGCGACGTGTAGTGCTGTGTAACCCCAGTGCTTGCCGAACGTGAACTCGTGCTCACGATAATCCATTGGTTTGCTTTCATCGTTTTCGGCACCGCAATCTTGTGCCACTTTCTCGTTGGTTCCTATCGTAAGCGACTCACCGTTCCAGAAACATGACCTGCGAAAGCGGAAGATTTTCGCTGACACTTGTCGCACCACCAGAAACGAGACCGTGAACGATACGAACTATACGACGAAGAAAACGGTGGACGAGAACGATTCTTCTTCTGATTTTGAAAAGCAGGAAAACCCAGCTTGTGTATTTGAAATGATGGCAGCCTTGGTGTTGTTCGTTCATTTTACAATCGTGTACGAGCTGATAGGGTAATGACCGGGCATTTTACCGCAGTCTACAGTCTGTTACTTTCTGTTTGATGGCACGCACGGTAGGTCTTCTTATGCTTTGAACAAGTATATAGATGTTCATTGTTCGATGAACTAGCCAGTTTTGGGCGACGGCTTGGGGGTTAGTGTAACGTTCATTTAGCTTTTGTCGTGGGAGGAACCGCACAACCCTATTTACCCGAAGACGATGCCGAGACTCAAATTCATGACAACAATGCGATGTAAAAAAATCTGAATGAAAATTCGACCGAAGCGTCGGAAAGGCTATAAATAAGGGGCAGGATGCGGCAGAGCCGTTTATAGGAGAAAAATAGTGCTGAACGTTTTGTCGAGTGTGAAGAACAAAATCGTGGTTGCATAAGTCGAGAATAGCGTAGCATGCCCGTCGGTGAGGAATTAGCAAAAGAAGAAGACCCGATTTTGGCAATTCTATCACTGACAGTCTTGTTAAGCACTGTAACGTGCGTCCTCGCCTCGTGATGTCAAATCTGAACGTAACGTCTACCATAAAGCATGGGCACGAGAACTATTAGGTACATCAGAAAATGGCAGAAACTAGAATATACATGTATCGCGATGAACCAATCCTAACCCATAATTGTATCGACGGCTACAGGAGAGTAATGTATTAGATACTGTCTGACTCGTAGCTGAGTATGGAATGGAATCAACGCGCTATACACCGGTACTAGGAAATCGTGAAAGTTTCGAATCACTAGAAGGAGAGCTAGCTGAATGATTGGAGATAGGTAGAATCTTGTCGAGCGCATGATCAAGCACAGAAATCAGATAGTCGGAGACAATATCGCCAGGTGTGCCTGGCGGAGAGGATATTCGTTGAATATGAACATGAACCGAACAGTCTGCTTTCTAAGGAAGCGAACAAATTGTTATGGTGCCCTTTAGGGACTTAAATTTATGACATTAATTAACTATCGGCATACGAAAGAAGGGTCTAAGAATAAAGTTGAACATGGAATACGATTTGTGGGTGAAAGCAAATCGATTTTGCCCATACAATTGGGATTGGGCTGGATGAAATATGATTCCAAAAAACAATTGAATTTAGACGCCCAAAGTGTCCTTGCCCTGATTTCAACGTTTATTATTATGTAGTGCGCTTAACTTGAAAGCATTTACAAGTACACGTGAGAATTTACTTCAACGCCTGTGCAGTCATGAAAATTATTTTGAAATACATTTGATTAAATTATAAAACAGAAATGGTGGTGATGAAAATAAACTAAGAATGATCGAGTGCAAATAAACAGAACAGCCTTTCATACAGCTGATGTAGGAGGAAAAGTTGAACAAGTCTCGAACCGTTAACACGCTTAGAGGCGCAGTGCGATTGCTTCAGGAAAACATCAAAGTTTTTATGTTTCGTTTCCAATGGTCACACCCATAGAAATACTGTTTAAGATTTTGAATCCAACACGTATACAAAAATCGAAATAGTTCACAACAGTAGACGAACAGATGGGGTGTCACATAGGCCTATGAGAGGCCGAAATCAAATTACTTGATTCTAGTTTCTTAAATTACTGAATCGTAGATGTTATCCGAACAGCATCACAGCAATGCCGTTTCGAATTTTTAAAAATACCCTAGTGTCAGTGATATGAATTTTTATTAGAATTATAATTGTAACAGATTGTGGACTTTTATTGGCTAAAATTAGACCGTAGGGTGGTGTCAGTTAGGCTAAGCAGGCAAAAACGAGGTTCAAGGCACGGAGGCTGCGCTCAACCCCAAGCCCTGTAACCAAAGCGAATTCTACATCGCTACTTGCAAACAAGGACACTCGCCCATCGACCACCGGCTTCGTGACCCGACACGCAGCAGTAGATTAGGGCCAGTCTTGTGGGATAGACCCAAACGAAGAGCACATAGAACTTGAATTTGAGGACTAGATCCATATACTGAGAAGAGTAAAGAACACCAGTAGAGGTTGCTATCATTTTACAAGTGATGATACTTGCAGATCAAAGTATTGCACATTCCATTGGTTCCGAAAGGTTCAAAATAGTGTTATGTCTCCTACAGAATAGACAACGATGACCGAAAATTAATCTAAAGTACTTGAAAATATACGCTTTCTAAAAACCAAATGATTGCATTGCAGAAAGTAAAGTGATTGTGCAGGGAACAATAAGATTCCAAGTTACTCTCTAGCACAACGAGTTGTACAAAAGCCGATAAAATTTTCTTTGAAGCGTACAGGGATTATCCCGGATATTTAAGGGTACGACCAATTAAAAAAGAAAATTTTAAGAATCAAAAGCTTGAATTTCGTTTATTCTCAGCAGAAGAATTTACTTTTGTATTTCTAATAATAATGGGTCTTATTCTGTAATTTATTTTTGTGAAACAGAAAAATACCGGGTAATTCTATATAATTGTTCAATCAATTTAAAGCAAAATGATACGACTAGAAAGGGAAGAAACAATGCTGAAACAAGAAGACAAAAACTGCACGTTGACTTCACTTGCAATTGGCTTACTCATTACCTATTTGCGGAAGCGAAGTTCCGAACTATTACAAATGATGGGTTCAACATTAACAAAATTTGCAACCCGAAAATATGAGAGTAAATACTGTACAAGAATGCCTCTGTAAGAATTGCTGAGTTTGACTTTTTTAGCTGTGCATATAATAATTAAGCGTATGAAACAGACTAAATGTATCAAACCCGTATAATACACTATGAAACACTTTTTCAGATGAATCGTCGTATAATATTAATCAAAAGGTTTTACGCCAGAAGTTTTCGAGTAAAGGAAATCCGTAGTATGATTTGAAATATATTGCATCTACATTCAAATTTGGATGCTCCATGCATTTTCCGCATACAGTGAAACACTTGTTATATGGTTTTAGGAAAGTCAGAATCAAGATATTATAGAAAAATATCATTCAAAATGAAGCTATGCTGTTTATTTGAAACGCTTAAATTCAATTTCAGATTAAAAGTTCTATTACGATCACTGGAGACTTCATCCGAGCGAGGTCAATGAAACGCCTTATTGATTCGTGATTTTTTAAATTGCTGAACTGCTTGGTGCAGTCACGATACAAATCGTATTGAAATGGCATGCACATTTCTAAGTAAAGGTCAGTTACAAGGTGATATATATTCAAGTAGTATGACTGACGTACTAACATGTTGAAATTTAATCGCAATAACATGCCAGCCATATTTTACTTTATTTGCCAGTTTTATGCTTACAAATATCCAATTCATTAACGGGAAAAAGGAGAATTCAACGAGGTATTGAACAAGTACGGAATATCATAAAATTTGATTAGAAGTAAATAGAGTTCTTCTTTTACTTGAATCGTGCTACTAAACGGATTGAAAATACTTTGAATTTCTGGAAAGGCGTTTTGCTACTTTTAGCACAAAGATTGAAAGGATCATCATTTTTTCATTTCGATTTAACAATATAATTTTGTTAGGTGAGTCAGCACCTAATCTTCTACTCGAATTCATAGTAAACATGTTTTAGAGACCAGTAGTATCCCTGGAGACCAAATGAAGGAGTACATTCTACAATATGGAAGAGTATTCGAATACCCGTTCAGACAATAAGTTACTTTGTGGATTTTTGAATAAGGCGTGAAATTTCATTCTAGCACAGTTCTCTTAGTTGTACTCACACTTCCTCGAATAATTTTTGATCTAGTGATTCAGCTAATTCATATTTGTTTCATCATGGCGAACTAGTACCAGAAATCATTTTGAAGGGCTTAGTAGCTGCATGCAAATAATCATTTCGGTGATCATGAAAAAACGGAACTTTCTGCAGGTGTTGTAGAAGTTTTCGACTGTCAAAAAACCTGTATGAAGTTATTGTTAAATATAATTGAAATCAGGACCTAATTCAGATATTTGCATTGTGGATTCAGTGTATGCAGGTGCTGCGTTCCGGAATTCAATGGGGTGTCAATAACGTCATTTCACACGTGTTTCGACTTACTCAATCTGATACATCATTGTCAGGTGTAATACTGCCCTCAGTGCAGCGCAACCATCCTGAAGCACGACCTGTCCTGAATCGCAACCATGACAACCGAAGAGATCCTCGATGCAGCTCGTTTCACGACGCTGGCTGGCTCTCCCCATCCGTTTTATCTGGTGCAGCTGAACTCTACAGGGGAGTTGATGCTGCATGACAATTATGTGTCAGACGCGTTAGTCGAGCACATCAAAGAGGCCGATCCTCCATTCACCCATGTCTTTCTGCAGACCCACGGCTGGAACACTCCTCCGGACAAAGCAATTCGTGTACCATTCTCCGAGTTTATGGCAGGAATGCAAAACGATCCGAACGTGCCCGACGACGACTCATTTAAACCACTGTTCATCGGCTTCACGTGGGAGGCGTTGCCGTTAAAATTCATGCAAGAAGAGGATGCGCTGCAGAAGGCCGAGCTACTCGAAGAATCGATGCAGGAGTGTGAGCTGCAGGATGAGAAGCTAGTGACTGCGTCTCGTGAATTGCGACGCGCTGTGGAGATTAATGACCCGAAAGACGAAGATTTCCGCTCGAACATGCGTGCCTTGATTGGCGATGAAAGCGATGATGACGATGATAATGATGGCGCCATTGATGAGATTGACAAGGAGGAGGAGGAAGACGACGGGGAGCCAGTCGTCACGCAGCGTGGTTTTTCTGTGCCGAAACCCGTGTACAAGCTGTTTGACCCTTTCCAGAAGCTCGTCTTCGGCCGTCTTATCGCGCGTGGCCGTCGCACGGGACGTGTACTTCAACGAATCATCGCGAAGCTCATGTTGGCGAAACCAGACCCAACAGTCAAGTATTGTCTGATGGCGAACTCGCTTGGTGCTCATGTAGTTTCTGGAGCGTTGATGTCGCCGAGTCTACTGCCATACAAACTGCACTGCGCGTTCATCGTGCAGGGTGCAGCTAGCAGCGAATGGTTCGGAAGTGGTGGAAAATACGAGAGTGTGCGAGAAAATGTCGCAGGTCCTGTGGTGTGCACAATCAGTCAGAAGGATCATCTTCTTCGCAACGTTTTCAGGCCGTTCCATGGTGAGGCAGTGGGAAACTGTGGCTTCCCTGTTGCAAATCATGTAGAAATGGTGTCGAAGGATGAGCATTCACGGGGAATTTACCAATGGAAGTGCGGCGACTGGAACAATGTTGAAGGAACTCAGTTCATCGATGAAGGCAACCCCTTTGTGGGTGGTCACGGCGATTTCAAGGAAGGTAAGTGATTTAGCAATCCGCTTCAAGAGCGTGACAAACGATACTAACATATCTTGTGCTGTTTTTCTGTTGTTTCAGATGAGACCACGATGACATATTGGAGCGCTATTAACTGTCATGTGGATAAGGAGAAGTACTATACAGAGCGAAGTCCGGAAGTAATGAGTGGTGATGCCGAAGTGGTACCAGCAGAAGCAGGGAAGAGCGAGGGGGGATGTGTGGTCATGTAAGAAGAATATACTGTACAGACCTTATTGTTCTGGTCCGGCCAATGTTTGAGATGAGCGAGGCATGAAGCAAAACACGTGCTGCGCCTCATTTTGGTGAGTAGTTGAAAAGAACAAGATGACATTTTCCTCTTTAATAAATGAAAACGAAAATAAATTCCGTGTCCCGAAGATCACCTTGTCTCAGTGTCGCTCGAAACGCTAAGAAGCGCGTGCGGTAAGTGCAGTTCAATGGCTGGTCTGAGCTACTGGACGCGCGTAGCTGCCGCAGCGTATGTGGTTCAGGTGTACGGGTTAAACACAACCATGGTACGTGAAGCGAGAAAAGTTGGCCGCCATTGATACTGACCTTTACTAGAGCGTGGGACCGTCCATGCTACCTACGTTCAATGTGCGCGGGGATATTCTCCTGACCGAGTATGTGACGCCTCGATTTGGAAGAATACGTGCAGGTGACGTAGTGGTGGCGACAAAGCCCACCGACCCGCGCGTGAATGTGTTGAAGCGAGTTCGCGGAGTTGCGGGCGAGAAAATCTGGGTGCAACCAAAGTCTGCTATGCATGCGATACGAATCACGGTACCAGAGGGTCATGTGTGGTTAGAAGGCGATAATGCTGCGCAATCTACAGATTCCAGAGAGTATGGGCCAGTGCCGAGGGCGCTTGTGAGGGGAAAAGTTATTGCGCGATGCTGGCCTCCATCACAAGCCTGCATTGTACGCCATCGTGTCATTGACCATACTGCGGCACAGAGGTCTCGCGCTGCACGGCCGGTTTTTGTTTCCGCAGAAGCTCCTGAAGAGGGATGAGAAGTTGTGACTTGGGGAGACAGAGAGTTATATTCTCGACATCTGATATGCCTGCTTTCAAAAAAGTACAGTACCGGAGCAAAAGTTGGCAGAATCAATGCAGATGTTCGTTACAGATGGTCACAAGGAGTCGAAAAACCTCAACAGCCATTGTCGACAAATGCCGAAATCGACCAAACAAATATGTAAACGAAAAGAACTAGACGAGCACCTCACTTCCACCATGCGGTAGCATATGACTTGGGAGGCACTGCACGCAAGGCATGTAACCCCCTTTAAAATACTACTACTCTCTACACAACGCGCTCTGCAACTGAAACAGCCGAACTAAAGTAATACTTGAGAGAATTATGAAGTTAAAACATGATGGATAGTTGGCATTCCCATCAACTCTTGTAGACACGACAAACAGCATTGGGAATTGTGCTCTTGCTGAGGGATGACCGAACCCACTACCCAAGAAAAGATTTCTGAAGCACTCACTGAAGAGCTATCTCCGCAGACGGTAGTGGGTGAAGACGAGGACGAACAAGACGACATGCCTTTGATTTACTTTGATTGGGCAGATGAAAACGCGGTCATGTTCCTTGAGCCCTGGGAAACGAGGAACAGGCTACTTAGTGAACTCAATCCTTCGTTCAATCGCCCCGCAACCGTCCAACATCTGTATAGCCTTCTCCTAAAGGAGTTCGCTCGGGATATTGAGGGGGCAAGGGTGATAGGCAAGCCTGCATCCAATGCGATTCTAGTATTGCTTATGGATTTGTGGTTAACCGGATGGCGGCGACTGAATTGCGGCCGTGGGTGAGCACAATAATTAGTGGGATGCTGCCGTAATCCGGCAAGTTGGCCAACCTTTTCGTGACAACCACTGTACACAAATCTAAGCCCGTGAAATTAGTGACTGTGGGCAATTTCACAATCCACTTGGTTGACGAGCACAATTATGCCAGTGCCTAGCTAGTCTCTTGGCGTGAACGACTCACTATGTTTCGTAACATGATTGTACTTGATGTGTTTCACTAGGTCCCCAGCTGAATACATTGATGCTGGTAGCGTAACTTTCAGCTTTTTATCACTGTCAAATGAGTGTTCGAGTCCTCCTCGAACGAAAATTGTCAAGGTTTTGCGTTCAGGCGACACGATTCACTCACATAACTGAATTGATGGCTTGGTAATGATTTAACTGTGTGAACTATTCGCATATCCGCCATCTTACTTGTTTTCAGTCGATTCATTAGGGGTAACCTTACCCAATCAAATCTATTTTAGCTAAGAAACTGTACACGTACCTACACATTGCTTCAAGTGACAAGTTGTTGGGCCACTGGTCGGTACGGCTGCTTTTTTGGATCTGTGGACAGCAAGCGAAGAGCTTGTCTTGCGAGTTCAGGTAGAAAACTGCTTTCATTCAACTGAGGTCTGGGACAAGACCCTCGAACCAAAGTTCATAGTTCAGGCGCTTGAACTCCACAGATTTATTGCGCGCTAACGGAATGGGCTCCACTTTATCCAAAGCGTTTGTTGCAAAACAATAACCGCCGAGTCAAGCGATAACACTTTACGAGAAAAGTAGCGTTTGAAAAAATGGAGGCTCCCATGTGTACGAAAGTGGTTCTTTGCGCATTACCAGCTGAGATGCAAGTCGGCAAGGTTCATAATTATCTCGATGAGGAATCAGGTTCAAAGACAGCTGAAGAAATTTTCAATCGGACAGGTGTGGATATCAATGGAAATGAGGAAGTGATGCTGTTACTCACAGACCCAAGTAGCCGAATCACACAAGATCAGAACGGTGAATAGAGAAGAATAAGGGAGATGAACAATTCGAACGACTTGGCGTTTCTTCTATCCCGTTCTTCGGATGGTGTCTCAAAGAAAGAATTGTGTGAATGTGTGAATCGTATGCAAACGTATTGCAAGACATTTCGCAGATGAAGAAGCTGGGGTTGATTTACAAAGTAGATGGAGGTGATGGCGTTATCCTCTACCCTCGTGACAGATGGCTTGAAGTGGAAATTTCTAAAGACATAATCGATATCTAAAATTCTGTGCAAGTACCAGATTCGCGGAAAGTGCATCGATATCTTGTGACGCACAACTTGAAAAGCTGCGAAAACAATCCACACACAACGCCATAATCTCGGTGCCTCCACTACCACTGCCGCATTTTTACTTGTGGTGTGGTACGACGAAGAATGCAGTAGGAGAACGTGGCAAAAAAGACTAGGACACAGTGGTTCAATACTGTACTGAGGTTATGTTGTACAGTAGCACAGTGTTCGAGTGCGCACCCGCCACCGTAGTTTTGTAATCAAGCTTATTTCATGTGGGTGTAGCCTGTGGCTCCAATTTAGGATCGGAATTCAAAGCAACTAATGAATTGAACCGAAAAGCAGGTCGAGCGAGCTTAGGTGCAGTGCACTGTTTAAAGAGCGATGCTTCTACGGCAAGGAGTGCTTGCTGTCTGGAGGAGGCGAATCCTCCGCTGTAAATTTACTAATTACTGTAAGATGCAATAAATAATCAAAAATAATCAAAATTCAATCTTCAGCTATTGTGTGCTTCGCGCAATCGAACCGCGCACAGCCAGGTGAAGCCCTGTCTTTCACACTCAACACTCCAAAACACTCTCAACACGAGTGCATTTCGGCGCTCTGGACCTAACCTCGGGTACGCTGTACCGCCCCCCGCTTTGCGCGCGAGGTGGTATGCGCTATGACGGACGACGATGTTCGTAAAGACCCCGTCCCGTCACAGGTCGGCGAGGGCTCAAACCGCTACAATATCGTCAAGAGCGGGCACCTCGGTTCTGGCCACTTTGGCGATGTGTATCTCGCGCATCATGTGACCAGCGGCCTGAAAGTCGCTGTCAAGCTGGAACACCGCTCGGGTTCGATCGCGCTGCGTGAGTGGGAAGTCATGCGAAGTATGCAAGGTGATGGCGCTCCGCGCGTGTACTACACAGGCAGACATGGTCGCTATCATGTGATGGTGATGGATCTTCTCGGTGCCACTCTACAACGTCTTCTCGAGTCGAGACCTATTAAGAGACTACCATGGGACACTGTTGCTGTTATCGGCTCCAAGTGCGTCGACCTCCTCCGCAAGCTCCACAGCAAGGGTTACGTGCATGGAGATGTGAAGCCCGAAAATTTTCTTTGTGCCTATAGTCCCGACAACAGTATGGACCCGAAACGTGGTCTTTACATGGTCGACCTCGGTTTAGCAAGTCGTTGGCGTGACCTCACCCGTTCATCAGGTCATATTCAATATGGCCAAAGAGTAGACCACTTTTCCGGCACTGTGCGATATGCGTCTGTCAATGCGCATCTCGGTCGTTGGCTATCCCGTCGCGACGACTTGGAATCATTGGCCTACATGATGCTGTATTTGTATAATGGATCATTACCGTGGCAAGGATTTGCTGGTGATGACAAGAATATGAAGGTGTGCGAAACGAAAGGCAGTTTTACAGTTGATAGCTTGTGCAGTAGCGCGCCGGAAGTGATGCAATACTTTTTGGCCTATGTGCGCGCGATGCGATTTGAAGAAGATCCTGACTATGAGTACCTCTTACTGCTTTGCCAATCTGGAAATCGAGGAATGCGAGCCGTTCAAAGATTATTGCAGCAAGCATCCGAACCACCTATCCCTGCTGGGTCGAAACGACCAAGTGGATCAAATGGCGAACCGACTGGAAAGCGGCACAAGGTCGTGGTGCCGAAAACGATAAAAACAAGCCAATGGATTATTGTGAGTACAAGTTCGCGTTCGTCAAGCTCGCCGTTCACACAGTGCTACACGTCGCACACAACATACGCGAACCTTGTAACAGAAGTTGAGACGAAATGGGCGAGTGGAATGAGAATTACTACGCTTAACTTTGCTGGATCGATGTGGACCGCGGTGCTGAACGCGAAGAACTCGGGCTATTCGGAGCAAGCACTGCACTATTGCCACGAGTCGGATTTCCCACGAGAGTGGGTGAGAGGCAAGTGGGAAGAAGGATACTTCATCACATCGGTGGCAGGAAATGAGGACAGCTGGGGAGTGGTATGTTCAACAATGACGAGAGCGAAAAAGTACAAGCAGCAATCGTATATAGTGAGCTCCACGTTCCCAGGCAAGTGGATTAGCGACAAATGGGCAAACGACTACTACATCACATCGCTAGCGACACAAGGAAGCATGAATCAACATTGGGCGATAGTAATGAGTCGAGGTGCGCCATACCAGCAACAAGCGGTGGAACTCGATTTTGGTTACCCTTCGCAATCTATTCATGCGCGTTGGGACGAACAATACATGGTGACCGCCGTCGCATGCACACAAGACCAAAGCGCATTTGTACTATCACGTGGCCATGTCTATGGTGAGGAACAACGTTGTACCCGAACCTCTCACGGCCCTCTCCACAAGATACGTGAAGACTGGAGTGACCTGTTATTCGTATCTTGCCTGGCTTATGGCCGAGTTAGTTGAAGTTGTGAGAGTTGGACGACTTGGGGTAGGAGGCAAAGTAAATATTGCAGCTGTAGCTCGATATCGTACACGTTTACTTGGTGTGATTATTTGTTATTAAAGAAGGCACTTCGCAGCTCCGAGCTGGTTCAACTCGGACCTCCGGAATGCCTTCATCCTCGCTGATTCTAACGCCAATTGTAGTAATGGAACTGTAAGTTTGGTGTACGGAAGATGAGACCTTGATAATCTGAAACATAGTTCTCTGCAATGCATCCACCACTACCGCTACACAGGACAATACAGATTTGTTTTACAGACTTGTTAGCGCCGTTCTTGTTTTCTTTGAAGCTTGTTGAACAACTGACGCATCTGGACTGTACCCTACCGTAAAACACATGTGCAGTACGAAAAATATCTTTCATTTCTTGCATAGACGCTCTAGACTTAACTTTCGCTTCGACTCCACTCACCTCACCAACGCCACCAATTGAATAAAAAACGCTTCCTTCACCTGTTACCTAAATTGTAACGATTTTGTATGACTGACCTTGTTTCTCCGTATACGTGGTTGTCCTTTTTGTGCATGCGCGCGCGATGGACAAGGGTTACATTGATGCTCGCGCGCGCTTGAACAAGCATCTTCCCGTGAGCGAGCTGTTCGATATTCTCAACACATACCCGGCACTTTGTACGCAGGCGCTTGATGCAATTGATTGTGCACCACCGGATCCCGCACTACTTCGCGCACTGTTTGGTGATGAGAGGGCGCTAGACAGGGCTCAAATCCCTCTCAAATTCGTTGAGAGCGCCCCTCTTGTTGCACTCGCCAGGTATGCTTCCCAGGGGCGGCAAGTTGGAGCAGATATAGCTCCTGTGTTTTTCACGAAGGTCCTCGAGAGATTGCGCCACAGTCCTGGTGTTAGTGGTGATGGTTATGCGCACCAAACTCATGATGTCAAGATCCGTGCACGAGCTGTGCTAGCAGGGATTTCTGGAGCGCGTGGGTTATCGCCTTCACGGCCACAAATTGCGATGGGCTTGGGTGTTGTAAATCCCAAACGGAAACATTCACGTAGTGATGCGCGCAATTCCGCGGTGCGAGCTCTTCGATTAGCTCGTAATGCGGAGGATTGTGATGGAATACATTCCAAACAGAGTTCTTGTTCTCTGACGCAATGGAGTGATGGCATGGACTTTCCCCTCAACATGTTGATGGCAATGTTTGGAGTTCGTCCAGAATTCATATTGGACCGCGTACCCACGCAGCTCGTCGTGAACGCTATTATTGAAGAGTTTCAAAATGGTGAAGCTCAAGTTATGTCGAAGCAAAAGACGATTTTCTTATTTCTGGCTTCTCTGCAATTGGTAAGTGGTGTAATACAACTCCGGGATTTACCCGCTTTAAGTTGGAATTCTGAAAGCATGTATGTTGCTGAGCAATTTAACTCCGAACTCCAACGATATCTAAAGCCCGTAATATTACCTTCTTCCACGATGGTAATACCTGATTATGTTGCACTCTTCGCCCGGATTTTCGAGATTGCTGCAAAAGCAGATGATAGTCGCTTGATTGAACTGACCGGTGTCATTCTTCAGGATATTCCATCAGTGATACTACGAAGAGTCCTTATGAGTTTCTTCTCGTCAGACGATGCTACCATTCCATTTTTGCAAAGTGTTTGTAAGCTTGTGGAAACACTCTCTTCAGAATCATCCGAGCTTCGCAATGCATTTCTGCGGTTAATGTCACTTCACGACTGCTTCATTTTGTTTCTCTTGAAAGCTGTTGATTGTTCAGATGCACAATCTATTGTTGACATGCTGTGCAATTTGTGTGATATAGGGATCGATATGGCAAAAGATACACCTGGCGATGATGGTCGTGATACTGTGTTACGGACAATTGAGAATGTGTTGGCATGGATTTCTGTGCGGTTCAGGTCTCAAGCTGAACTTGCTTGGTGTGCCGTTTGGAAAAAACTTGGTTCGACTCGAAAGCGCTGTAAAACGGCAGGTCGAGGTATGCATATTTGCAAGTGCATGGCCGTCGAGATTGTGGAGTCCACTCATCGTAAGTATATTATCGGAAAATGCTCTTGTCGTCGTACTAGTTACCACAAAGCGCTCCTTCCTTCACTCGAGCGATGGTGTTTTTGGGAATGTTTGACAGCAACATATTTAGAAACCGATACGAAAGTTGCTGAAATGGATGCGAAGATGCCGTGGTGTCACGTTTTGGCATTAGAGAATCAACCAGAATGGGTATCAGTGTTTCGCGGTTCTATACGATGCTGTCTGTCGACAAGTATTCATGGCACTGGTTCAAATAATCGGTTTATATCCGAGGACATCCGTTGTGTTTCTTATTTACTGGCTAGAAAGAGTTGGAGTCGTCCGGTTAATACCATATTCACGATATTGGAGGAGGAATTGTCTTACGCCAGTCGGATGTGGGGCATGGGGGAAATCGACCAAGTAGAATTGCTAAGACGGCACGGAACTACATTGAGACATTGTATTGAACAATTGTTAGCAACACTGCCGCGGCGCTTACGTTTCCCTGAGTCTGTCGCAAAAGCAGAACTTGAAAATGCGAATTGGATTGTTCCTCTCTTCTTTCGTGAAATAGAACAAATTCAGAATTGTTCAAATTCCTGCCCTTGCTTGGCCGAATATGCAGGACATGTCAGTGTTCTTGGGAATTCTAATATTGATGAACAAGTGGTACTGCTGAAACTGTTGGGTACATTGGCGAGTGCAAAGTTGCCGCGGAAAGTTATAATGCAGACGAAACCCGAACGAGATCTGTTAAAAGCGCGAATGATGGAAATATTTCGGCGATATGAACAATGAACAAGACAATTTACTAGAGGAAAGAGGCAGGGTCCTGCTTAGCACCTCGAATACGACGTGCAAGAAACATGTCCTTGGGCATAATTGTGACTCGTTTTGCATGGATAGCACAACAGTTCGCGTCTTCCAAGAGCCTGACAAGGTAATCCTCCGCAGCAACTTGAAGGGCAGAAACAGCGTCAACGCGCCAACGCAAAGTGTGATGAAACACTTGGGTGACCTCTTTTACAAGACGACAAAATGGAGCACGGCGCAGTAACAAGTGCGTGGTGCGCTGAAACTGGCGTATCTCCATGATCGCTCTTGTACCAGGTCGAAACCGATGTGGTCTGCCCGTGGTAGTGCGTTGTCGCCTAAGCGCGGATGCTGTCAACGCTGGAACATTCTTCATTACAGGCGCAGTGGCATTGCGTTTAGGAACAGACTTGCGAACGCCCTTTCGTTTCGAAGCACCTCCAACTCTAGACTTACCTCGTCTACCAGCCATGTTGAACAGTGACACGGCGGGGGTCACTGTGTGAACGAATATTTAGGTTTGCAAGAGTGGTAGGCAAAAGGCGTGTTGAGCGATAAAAACACAAATACGAACGGTCG
>JAAUYH010026996.1_pt1 | contig 16298 bp, 13 predicted proteins | sample 7278061 | NCBI WGS metagenome assembly JAAUYH01 (sample SAMN14350203, study PRJNA611818) | marine sediment metagenome | isolation source: surface marine sediment (0.6m) | place: French Polynesia: Moorea | collected 2018-08 | reverse complement strand
TGTTAGCCCATACGGTGATGGTCTGGCTGAACCGGCGACAAGGTAGACCTTGGCTGCAGTTCGAAAGTATTATTTCTCAGTGAAGAGAAATAATTAAGTTGCACATCACGTCAGTAGGAAAATTTTTGCTCGTTTTAAGACGACCAGTCATATTATTTTAGGAGAAAAATCATGGGTGATGTATTTCCTACCATTAGGGCGGCTGTTGTGCAAGCGGCATCAGTGCTCTACGACCGTGAAAAGACCTTAGAGAAAGCCGTGTCTTTGATTGAAGAAGCGGCTGGACAGGGCGCAGAACTGGTTGCCTTCTCTGAATCCTTTTTGCCCGGTTATCCTTACCATCTTTGGTTGAGCGCCCCGGTTTGGTACCAGGATTTGTTTAAGGAATGGTTCCTAAACGGGGTCGAGATACCTAGCAAGACCACTGATGTGCTGTGCGATGCGGCCCGCGCAAATGAGATTGATGTGGTGATGGGGGTTAATGAACGGGACGGTAAAACTTGCTATAACACCCTTGTGTTCATCAACCGACGAGGCCAGCTACTGGGTAAGCATCGCAAGATCATGCCTACGCATGCAGAGCGGGCTCACTGGGGAGTGGGAGATGGCTCCAACATTCGAACTTGGGACTATGACAATTATCGACTCAGTGGATTGCTCTGTTGGGAGCACTCGATGGACTTAATGCGCCACGCCATGATTGCCCAGCGACCCCAGATCCATGTGGCGTCATGGGTTGGCGGCGGCGCTATGGCGCTTTGGGACGATATTTTTGAGATGACCTCTGAATTATGCTCCCGATACCATGCCCATGTGGGGGACTGTTTTGTCCTTAAAGTAGACGGGGCATTGGACCAAGCGGGCTATGAAAAGCTCTGTCAGACCGAGTATCAGCAGGACAAGATCAAGCTCGGCGGCGGCAATTCCGCCATCATTGCCCCTGGCGGCAAATTTTTGGCGGGTCCCCTCAAAGATGATGAGGGAATTCTCTATGCTGACCTCGACTTGAATGCGATCGCTGATTGGGTCCACCTACACGATGCGGTGGGTCACAACGCTCGACCAGATTTGCTCAGTCTGCTGATCAATACCAATGAATATCACGTCACCCAACCTATGGCGGGGTTTTCAAACACCCGGTTTCAATCGCTCTCAATCAATGGCGGTCAGGTTTCCAATCCGGCCGATCTTTTGGCTGACATTGAGCGACTGTCAGCGGATCTTGCAAACATCCGCTTGGCAATTCAAGAAAAGACTCTAATTTCAACCTAAAAGTAGGCTGAACAGCTTCAGACCGAAAGAAAACCCCATGCCGACTGGGGATAACAGTTGGCATGGGCAAGACATCCTTACAACAGATCCTGATTTCTAATAAGGAGGAAAAAGTCATGCGTGAGATTTGCGTTAACCATGAATGGGGAACACTCAAGGAGGTCGTTGTTGGCTATCCCTATGTAAAATATCCAACGATTGCCCCTCCCTTAGTTCACAACTTTGTAAGTAAGGCAGGTATTTCTCGGTATGAGAAGTATGCGGGTAAGACTCTGGAAGCAGCTGATCCCAAACTTTATCGGCGGCAGGTTCAACAGATCGACGCCGTCATCAAAATTCTCAAAGATCATGATGTTATCGTTCATCAACTGAAGCCATTTACTGCCGAGGAGGAACAGTATCTTTCAGACTTAGACGACTTTACTACCCAGTTTTTCCCACGCGGCGCCATGATTGTGATTGGCGACACGTTCATTGAACCAGCACTGAAGCTGATTGGCCGCAGAAAAGAACGGTTTCCACTCCGCCGCACAATTGGCGATCGCTTAAAAAATAGCAATGCCAGGATTATTTATATGCCTGTGGCGCCTCCAATCCCTTATGGCCAAGAAGGCTGGGATGAGACGCCTTTTCTTGAAGGTGGAGATGTCTTTGTACTCGGACATGACATCTACGTCGGCTGCAGCGGAAATGCCAGTAACGATGCTGGAATTGACTGGTTGCGGGCAACGCTTGGTTCGGATTACCAAGTGCATAAAATTCCTATCACCAAGCACTTTCTCCATCTAGATTTTGTGCTGTCCATTTTACGTCCAGGGCTAGCTGTTGTTTGCCATGAAGGATTTGTGGATGGGTTGCCTGATTTTCTCAAAGGTTGGCGACTGATCGACCAGTCCTTTGAAGACGCGCAGTCGAAATTGGCCTGTAATCATCTGGTGCTAGATGAGGAGACGCTGATTGTGGCGAGTGAGCTGCCAGACTTAGCTGAAGCGCTTCGTGAAGCTGGACAGAAAGTGATTACAACTCCCATGAGCGCTATTTACTGGCAAGGAGGTTCCTTGCGTTGTTGGCATCACCCCCTGGTGCGGGAGAGCAGCCTGGAGTAATTAATACTCGGCTTGGAGTCCCTTTATTCATTGACTCCAAGCCGCGACACGAACTGTCGTAAGGTGACAAATTTGATTGAAATTGAATTGAAACAATACTGCATGTAGGAGAAATAACGCTATGCCTTTCGTAAATATTCGTACAGCCAAGGGACTCTTGAGTAAAGGCCAGAAACAGGAACTTCATGACCGCCTGACTGAATTGCTGATCGAGATTGAAGGTGACGGGGATCCAGACTTCAAGCAGTACATCATGATCCTGATTGAAGAGCACGATGCTGAGGACTGGAGTGTCGGCGGCGTGTCTTTTACGTCTGAAGCTATCCGAGCAGTCAAAAGTGGAGACTTGCGGATAAATGATCCCGAGAAAAAGTGATCGATGAACCTTACAAATAATCAACTAATCAGGAGATTAAATCATGGGTGATGTATTTCCTACCGTCAAAGCAGCGGTTGTACAGGCTGCCTCTATTCTCTATGACCGTGAAAAGACTCTAGACAAAGCAGTCGCTTTGATCGAAGAAGCGGCTGGACAAGGGGCTGAACTTGTGACCTTTTCTGAATCCTTTCTACCCGGCTATCCCTACCATATTTGGTTGGGAGCCCCCGAGTGGTATCACGGTTTATTCAAGGAATGGTTTCTCAATGGAGTCGAAGTTCCCAGCAAAACCACTAATGTGCTGTGTGAAACAGCCCGCGCCAACACTATCGATGTCGTGATGGGCGTGAATGAACGGGATGGCAATACCTGCTACAATACTCTCCTATTTATTGATCGGCAAGGTCAATTGCTGGGGAAACATCGAAAGATCATGCCCACCCATGCGGAACGAACCTGCTGGGGGATGGGGGATGGCGCGAATATTCGTACTTGGAATTTCAGTCGATATCGCCTAAGCGGGTTAATTTGCTGGGAACATACAATGGATCTAGCCCGCCACGCCTTGATTGCGCAACGTCCCCAAATTCATGTGGCATCTTGGTTTGGCGGGTCTGCCGCTTGGTATCCTAAGACGGATAAGTTCAATCTGGCTTCAGAACTAGCTGCTCGTTATCATGCGCTTGTCGGCGAGTGTTTTGTTCTCAATGCGCAAGGCACATTGGATCGGGAAGGGTATGAGAAGCTATGTGAAACTGATTATCAACGCCAGTTTCTGCGAGAAGGCGGGGGGTGGTCAGCCATTGTGGCGCCAGGGGGCGAATATCTGGCGGAACCGCTCAAAGACCAAGAGGGCATTCTCTATGCTGAGCTTGATTTCAACGCCATTGCTGATATGGCTCATTGGTATGACGCTAGCGGTCACTATGCTCGACCCGATTTGCTCAGTTTATGGGTGAACACTGAAGCATATCAAGTGCTTGAGTCAATGACAAAATTGACAACTACTCAATTTAAGTCATTGGCCACCAATGGCAATGAACAAATATAAACCTGTAATTCACATATTAGAGAGGTCGAATTAAAGAGGTCGAACTGATGGCTCTTCCTAATCCTGGTATGACGATTGATGTAGACTGTACGGCTATTCTTATTGTCGATCCGCAAAATGACTTCCTGAGTCCGAAGGGTGTAGCTTGGGGCGTCGTGGGTGAAAGCGTGATTGAAAATAAAGCCGTTGAAAATATTGCCGCTCTGATGAAAGCAGCAAAAGCTTATCATCTACCGTTGTTTATCTCTCCCCATTACTACTATCCGACTGACTACGGCTGGAAGTTTGAAGGGGCGGTAGAAACTCTGATGCACGACATTCATATGTTTGATCGTCAAGGTCCACTGACCCTGGAGGGATTCATAGGCTCTGGCGCAGATTGGCTAGCGCAATACAAGCCATACATTGAAGACGGCCATACGATTGTTTGTAGCCCCCACAAGGTCTATGGCCCTGAAAACAACGATTTGATTTTGCAGCTGAGAAAGCGAAGAATCGACAAAATTATCCTGGCGGGCATGTCTGCTAATCTCTGTGTCGAATCTCACATGCGTGAGTTACTGGAGCAAGGTTTTGAAGTTGCTGTGGTGAAAGATGCGACGGCGGGCGCCAAAGTCCCTGAAGGAGATGGATATAAAGCCGCCTTGGTGAATTTTCGCATGATAGCGAATACGGTCTGGACGACGGAAGAAACTTTACAGACTTTACGCCAAATCTCCCATCGTTAGAAGAATTCCCAAAATGAATATACTGTTGATATGGGTGTCGAGGTAAGAGATCCAACGCTCCCAATATCTCTGTTCTGTTGGGGTTCACTTCGTTCAACCCAACCTACACAATAGTTTTTTCTCGGTAGTTTCTTTTTCAGAAATTACCTTAGCAACTTTATTGAGTGGATGGCTGCTTGATAAATAGTGTCTACTTCATCAAGAAACACTGGACCATCCAGTAGATCAATGATTCCTTCAACCCATAATGACAAGGAGGTGTGCTGTGACCAAACCAATCTGTTTAATTACTGGGGTTGGCGACGGTACCGGAGCTGCTATCGCTCGTCGATTCGCCAAAGGCGGCTATCAAGTGGCGATGATAGCCCGCAATCGCGATCGCCTGCAAACACTTGAGGGCGAGATGACTAACGCCAAGGCGTATGTCTGCGACGTTGGCGACTTAGACACGCTGTTAGCCACCCTTAACACCATCCGATCAGACATGGGTAATCCCTTTGTCCTGATTCATAATGCCGTCAGCGCCACATTTGGCTCCTTTCTAGAAGCTGACCCTGAGGCCCTGGAGCAAAACTTTCGCGTAAACACCACTTCACTGCTCTATCTTGCTCGTGACCTGGCGCCCGCTATGGTTAATGCGGGAAGCGGAACCATCATCGTCACTGGAAATACCGCTGCACTAAGGGGCATTCCCACCTATGCTCTGTTCGCCCCCACCAAAGCGGCGCAACGGATTTTAGCTCAATCCCTAGCGCGTGATTTGGGGCCAAAGGGCGTGCATGTGGCTTACATTACAATTGACGCCGCGATCGCCACCCCCTGGTCCAGGGATAAACCTGCTCAGGGACTTCATACTGAGCCGTTGAATCAGCGGCAGAATCTATCCGAAGACTTTTTCTGCCAACCCGTCGATATTGCAGAGGAGGTGTTTCACGTCGCGCATCAACCGCGATCGGCATGGTCCTTTGACGTAGAGATTCGTCCCTTTGCGGAAAAGTGGTGAAGGCGTCTGACCCAATCCGGATTAGGCTCATGTGCATTCAAGTTGCACAATTCGTGCGTTGCAATCATCCCAGGCCAAAGATCGTCCTGGAATTTAAATGCGAACAGCTTACCCAAGACTTACTTTGAAAGTATCATTCGAAGTGCAATAACCAGCAGAGCGCCGCCAAAAATCCGCTTCAGCAATAAATCAGATAAATTGACGGCGAACTTCGCCCCCAGCAATCCGCCCAAGATAAATCCCCCACAAATTAAAAGGGCTACTCGAACATCGACGTGGCCCCTTTGGTAATATGTCCAGGCTCCTAACAGCCCAATTGGCGGAACCAGTAAAGCCAGTGTCGTTCCTTGGGCTTCATGCTGAGAAAAGTTAAACCAATAGATCAGAGCGGGGGTGATTAGAACGCCGCCGCCGATGCCGATGAGACCGCTAACGGATCCAGCGAAGAGTCCTAGGGCCAGATAGAGTAATCCTTCAAATCCCATGTCGGTATAGACTCCCTGTGAGATTCAAACTGCAAAAGCTGAAGCAAAAACCAGAGGCGACCAGCGCCAAGTTCCTGATATTTACATTTATTTATTTAATTTTTAATTTCTTAATTATTTTATATCAATCCTTGATGTTTACTGAACTTAAACCGCAAAAAAGGCAATTCAGACGGCGGTGGAACGTCTTCTCATCCAAGCTTCCGGCAATGTTTGAAAGGCCTTCTCAGAAACGCTTGGGCGCTTTCCTGGTCATTCTCTCAGGTGATTTTTGGGGCGCTTTAACCGGACAAATGTCTGGTCGGGTGATCCAAATAAATGAGAAATCGTGGATATTTTCAGGAGTTCAGTAGAGAAGTCTTTTCTTATACTGGTCGGTTTGGCTTGGCGCTTTGACGAAATGAAAGGGCTTTGTGTCTCTCGTTCGCTGTGAAGTCTCTTTGCTAGTTATTAGGCGTCATTTGAAATCTCTTTAAAGGATTATGCAAAATGAGCTGAATCAAGTATAAAATGCTGCTAATCTGAATAGGTGCATATTGGAAGACTGCATACTATAAGCGATATTGCAACCGAGAGAGATTTATTCAGGGTAGCCAGTCTTCGATTTTTCATTGGGTAGTAATACGGTATTGTCTTAAAGAATGACTCGTGTCTTCTGACGCCTTTCTGTATAAGGCTACCTATTGAGCTTCTCACTTGAGGTTGATGGGCAGAGGGTGTAAGTTTAGATATCCTCCTATGGAAAGAGGAATAGTTTTATACGAATTATGAGTAAGGTACTCAAGAAAGATCAAGCAGTTGAAGGCTTTGATTACGGCTCTTTGGGGATTGAACAGCGCCTTGTGGTTCAACAACGCGCAGGTGAAATTCGGGAGCGGCTGCGGCGAACGGCCCAGGATATTTGGGAAGTCGGTCAGAAACTCTCTGACGTGCGATCGCGCCTCAAGCACGGTCAGTTCGAAGCATGGCTGAGTGTTGAGTTTGGCTGGAGCCGTCGGACGGCTTACAACTTCATCAACGTCTATGAAGCCTTTCCTGAACGTGCAAATTTTACCCAAGTAGATATCGCCGCCTCGGCCCTCTATCTATTGGCCGCCCCTTCAACGCCGCAAACGCTTCGCGATGAATTTATGCACCGCGCCTGTCAGGGGGAGAAGGTGACCCATAGTACCCTTCGCAAGGCCCTGCAAGCGGCAAAGCAATCACCTTCTAGCGCGGCTTCCACAATAGAAGTCGTAAAGGTTGCTCCCGAAATCCCTCAAGCGACCCCGATTCGGCCTGAAATTATCGCGTTTATCCCAAAAACGGAACCTGTCGGCAAACTAAAGCCTGTCGTGGTCCGAACATCAGAACCGAAGCCCGTCGCGATTCCATCCTATGCCCCTCCCCAGGTCAAGTTAGGGGATTGGTATTTGCTCGGGAAGAAGCATGTCTTATTCTGTGGGGACACCGCCGCTGCTCATTTCCATGAGCGGGCTCCCCAAGCTGACTTGGCGGTGGCGATCACGGACGACTGGGGCCATGATTGGCTGATTGAACGCGCCAATACCTTACTCTTGCTGCCGGAATCTCCTCTGAAGGAAGGCACGATTAAGCAGACCCTGATGCTCTATTCTGAGCCGGGAGACACCATTATTTTCCCTTGGTTGCCGGATAAAGCGATGCTGGCGATCGCCCATCAACTGGATCGGCGGATTTGTGCAGGCGATCCTTCCCCTGAGCGCTGCAGCCGAGCCATTGCCTGCTCAGGACTGAAGGTTGAGCGCATTCACCCTTGAGCCATTGGGGATTTGTGAAAAATTCAAGTCCTGGTAGACAGTGTTTGATGGGTTGACGGGTTGTAATTCAGCTGCAAATCCCTGAGAGAGCTGGGTGCTTTCGAGAGGGAATAAGGAATATAGAAGTTAGCAGTCAGTTGGAAATTGGATTCTGTCTCCTGACTCCTGTACTCCGCTCCATGCAAAGTTCCCCGCTTTAAGTTCATAGCTGACCTATGGATTAGATTAAATTTCACCTGGTCAAACTTTCTGCGTTAGGGACGTACAGTCGTACGTCCCTACCTTGGCATGCTAACCCCAAAAACATAAATCCAAAAAACAAACTCAAAAACCCAGTATAAAGGTAGCCGGTCCAGCCAATTTTGAGGGATGCTGTAAGTGCTCTGCTCAGTACTCAAGCGTTAGAGAAATCGGCGCCTGGGGATTTTAGGGCGTCGCCCTTTTAGCGGAGTGGAGCCAAGGGAGTCCAACGAGTCAAAGGAGAGCTTGGCGTGACTGAAGATGCAGCAACCCTCCTAACCGTCTGGCGCAGTGAGTTGCGCCAGTTAGTTCGCAGTCAGCTTCAAATTCTCTTAGAGCAGCGGAACTTTGAAGGGGCCAAGATAATTCTAGGCCCGGTTCAACCCGTAGACATTGCTGAAGCCATTGAAGAATTACCAGAAACGCTCCAAGTCATTGCCTTTCGCTTACTGAATAAGGCAGAAGCGATTGAAGTGTATGAACAGCTTGATCCCAGTATCCAACAAGCCCTGATCCAAGACTTTCGGGATCAAGAAGCCATCGATATCGTTAATCAAATGTCTCCCAACGACCGGGCCAGGTTGTTTGATGAGTTGCCCCCCAAAGTTGTTCGGCGAATGCTCTCACAGCTCAGTCCGGAAGAACGTCAGACCACGTCTTTGCTGTTGGGGTACCAAGCCAACACGGCTGGGCGAATTATGACCCCTAAGTATATCGCCCTCAAGCAGGATTTGACCGCCGTTCAAGCCCAAGAGCGGATTCGCAGTTTGGCGAAGATCTCAGAGGTCAGTTACTATCTCTACGTCACCGACGCCTCCAAACGTTTAATCGGTATTCTTTCCCTGAAAGATTTGATTCTGGCGTCTCCTGAACAGTCCCTGGGAGAAATCATGACCCGAGATGTGATTTACGCCCATACGGGGACGGATCAAGAGGAAGTGGCGCTACTGATTCAACGCTATGATCTGCTGGCTTTACCGATTGTTGATAAGGAGAGCCACCTCTTAGGGGTGGTGACGGTTGACGATGTGATTGATATTTTGCAGGAAGAAGCAACAGAAGATATTTATACCATGGGAGCTGTCCAGTCCGATGGCGATAACTACTTCCAAATTGGTCTACTTGAAATGACCAAAAAGCGAATTCCCTGGTTGTTAGTGTTATTGCTGACAAATTCAATCACGATTGTGATTATGAGCAGTTATGAGGCTGTTCTAGAGGAAGTGATCGCCCTGGCTTTTTTCACCCCTCTGATTATTGACGCTGGGGGAAATGTGGGCGCTCAGTCTTCTACGGTAGTGATTCGAGGCTTAAGCACGGATACCCTAAGGGATAAAAAACCCAGTTTTATTATTTTTCGAGAACTGGTTGCAGGCGGCATGCTGGGAATTATCTTGGGGATTCTTGTGTTAGTGTCTATTTTCTTATTCTTAGGCAAGGGTGAAATTGGGTTTACGGTTGGCGTCAGTCTATTCAGCATTACGCTGATTTCGGCGGCGACCGGCGCCGCGTTACCCTTCCTGTTTCGCTCTTTGGGCTTTGATCCCACCCTTATGTCTGCGCCCTTCATCACTACCATTGTAGATATCTTAGGAATTTTAATTTATCTGAATATTGCGAAGGTGGCGTTGGGTATTTGAGGGCCAATAGTTAGGGAGTTTCGTGAAAATAAAGTCCCAGTAAAAAGCAACGGATGGGTAGATGGGTGGATGGGTGGATGGGTAGATGGGATTTTTTTTATCTGCAGATTCCTTAGGGAGTTGTGTCAAAATAAAGTCCCAGAAAAAGGCAGTGGATGGGTGGATGGGTGGATGGGTGGATGGGATGTTATTTTTCCGCAGATCCCTTAAGAAAGTTGTATGAAGTAAGGGTCTCAAGAGAAAACGGTGGATCGATGGATAATTGATTACATTGTTAGGGATTCACCATTAAATAAAATCCTGATTTTTGAGATAGCTGGTACGAGAAGGGAGCGAACGTCACTGCTTTACATCACCATATTGTTTCTCTGTATGCCTTATTCAATCAACGTTTGGGCGTTGTATGCAACGATAGCGTCGTCGCTGCTCACTTCAGGAAGGTTAATCAATTCTTGATTAAACCTCTGTGATGATCTTAAGTTGTCCTGTTGTTCTGCGGCCTCTTTGGACTTTTCCCGTACATTAGGTTTTTGAAGAACAATTGGAGGGCATATCAGGCAACCTGGGTTCATCATGTGCGATCGCTAGGTTCAAAAAATTCTTATGGCTGGGGTTGAGTTGGTTAGCCCTTTGCCCAAGCTGATTAGACAGAGTTTCAACAAAAGGGATTCCCTTAAATCACCTTAAAATCAATCACCGTAAATTGGAGAGGAATTGCTGAATGGCTATCAGAGTAGGCATTAACGGATTTGGTCGGATTGGACGTTTGGTCTTCCGGGCCGGCCTGGGGCATCCAGACATCGAATTTGCTGGGATCAATGATTTAGTCCCGCCCGAGAACCTGGCTTATCTCCTCAAATATGACTCTACCCACGGGCCTTATCAGGGAACCGTTGAAGCCAGACCGGATGGCGTTGTCGTCGATGGAGCCTTTATTCCCTGCATGTCCGTGAGAAACCCTGAGGAATTGCCTTGGGGCAAATTAGGAATTGATTATGTCGTAGAATCCACCGGGTTGTTCACCACCTACGACGCCGCTTCTAAGCACCTAACCGCTGGCGCGAAGCGGGTTGCAATTTCAGCGCCCACCAAAGAAAAAGATCCTGATAAAGTGCCCACCCTCTTAGTCGGGGTGAACCATCATCTCTATGATCCCCGCCAACATACGGTCGTTTCTAACGCCAGTTGCACCACCAACTGTTTAGCCCCAATCGCTAAAGTAATCAACGATAACTTTGGCTTTGCTGAAGGATTGATGACCACCGTGCACGCCATGACCGCCACCCAGCCAACGGTTGATGGACCTAGCAAGAAAGATTTGCGGGGCGGGCGCAGCGCCGCTCAAAATATTATTCCTGCCTCCACTGGGGCCGCTAAAGCCGTCACGCTTGTGCTGCCCGAATTGAAGGGTAAGCTAACGGGAATGGCCTTCCGTGTGCCGACTCCGGATGTATCGGTGGTGGATCTAACCTTTAAGACTGAAAAAGCAACCACCTATTCAGAGATTTGCGCCGCCATGAAGGCCGCCTCTGAGGGAGAGATGAAGGGCATTCTAGGATACACCGAAGACCCTGTTGTGTCGACTGACTTTACGGGAGATTCCCACTCCAGCATCTTTGATGCTGGGGCGGGGATCGAGTTGAATTCCAACTTCTTCAAAGTTGTCTCCTGGTATGACAATGAGTGGGGATATTCCAATCGGATGATTGATCTGATATTGTCGATGGCGGCTAAAGAAGCAGCGGCGGCTATCGTTGTTTAACTTGATTGACTGCGGGAGCTGACAACTTTGTAGAAAGATTGCATTGGATTTAGAGACGTTGCATTGCAGCGTCTCTAAATAGCTTATGCGGCGCACCCAATACAGCCGGAATGATCCCCGATGCAAATGACCCGATAGATTGAGGAAAGGAACCCATGTTGGATAAACCAGAAGCTCCCATCGAAGCGATCGCGGCCCGAGAAATTCTCGATTCGCGCGGACGCCCCACTGTCGAAGCAGAAGTCCGGTTGGAAACTGGCGGAGTTGGTCTCGCCCAAGTCCCTAGCGGCGCTTCAACGGGAAGCTTTGAAGCCCATGAACTGCGGGATGAAGACGCCCAGCGCTATAACGGCAAGGGGGTTCTGAAGGCCGTTCGCAATGTTAAAGAGAAAATTACGCCAGAGCTGATGGGACTAGACGCCTTTGATCAGGCGACTATCGACTACCGGATGATTGATCGAGACGGCTCCGCCAACAAACGAAACTTAGGAGCCAATGCAATTCTGGCGGTTTCCCTGGCGGCGTCTAAAGCGGCGGCTGACGATCTTGGCGTTCCGCTTTATCGCTATCTCGGCGGACCTTTGGCGAACCTCCTACCGGTTCCCATGATGAATGTGATTAACGGCGGCGCCCATGCCGATAACAACGTGGATTTTCAAGAATTCATGATTGTGCCGATCGGGGCTGATTCGTTTCAGCAAGCGTTGCGTTGGGGAGCGGAGGTGTTTGCCGCCCTCAGTAAAGTGTTGAAGGATAAGAAATTACTCTCTGGCGTTGGGGATGAGGGCGGCTATGCGCCTAACCTGGAGTCAAATCAAGCCGCCCTCGACTTGCTGATTGCCGCCATTGAAACGGCTGGCTACAAACCTGGAGAACACATTGCCTTGGCGATGGACACAGCGGCCAGTGAATATTTTCAAGCGGGGAAATATATTTATGACGGCGCCGCCCATTCAGCTGAGGAGTATATTGGATATCTGGCGAAATTAGTTGACCAGTACCCCATCGTGTCCATCGAAGATGGCCTGCAGGAAGATGATTGGGACGCCTGGCGATTGCTGACCGATAAGCTGGGGCGCCGCATTCAGCTAGTGGGCGATGACCTGTTTGTCACTAATCCTACCCGCTTGCAGAAGGGGATTGATCTGGGAGTGGGGAATGCGATCCTGATTAAGCTCAATCAAATTGGCACCCTGACAGAAACGCTGGAAACCATTGAACTAGCGACTCGCAATCAGTACGGTTCGGTTATTAGCCACCGATCGGGCGAAACGGAAGACACCACCATTGCCGACTTGTCCGTGGCGAGTCGGGCGGGGCAGATCAAAACTGGCTCTCTATGTCGGAGTGAGCGGGTAGCGAAGTACAACCGCTTGCTGCGGATTGAGGAGGAACTGGGCGATCGCGCAATTTATGCCGGTAGAGTAGGGTTAGGCCCTAGGGGAAGATAGGCGATCGGTGAACTAACCTTTGAGAAGTCAGTAATTTTGCTAGTATTCTTGACTTTCAGGGCATAATCGAACTGTTCCATAGGAGTAGAGTCCAGAATCTGGCGCATCGAGTTGATCAGGAGCAAACAATGACCCTTTCGGAAGAGCATACCCAAACCGCAAATTTTAAGAAGGTGCAGGTGGAAGATGAGCACACTGGCCTTAGCGTAGAAACCCTCACGCGGGCGATTACCGATAACTTGTTCTATCTACAAGGGACGTTTGAGTCTTTAGCGTCGCCTGACGATTTCTATCGGGCGTTAGCCTACACCATGAGAGATCGTCTACTCCAACGCTTTCTCCAAACAACCCGCACTTACATCGACAATAAAGTTAAGACTGTTTACTACCTGTCAGCAGAATTTCTGATGGGGCGTCACTTGGGCAACAGCCTGATTAACCTGGGGATTTATGACCAGGTGAGCCAGGCAATCCAAGAATTTGGTCTCAGTATTGACGACCTGTTAGAACAGGAACGGGATCCCGGCCTGGGCAATGGCGGTCTCGGTCGATTGGCCGCTTGCTTTCTTGATTCCCTCGCCACTCTAGAGATTCCCGCTGTAGGGCACGGCATCCGGTATGAATTCGGCATATTCTCCCAAACGATTCGGGATGGCTGGCAAGCGGAGATCCCGGATAAATGGCTGAGGTTTGGCAATCCGTGGGAAATCGAACGGCCCGCCGATCGCGTTGAGGTTAAGTACGGCGGCTATACCGAAGGCTATCACGACAAAAAAGGCTGTTATCGAACTAGTTGGATCCCGGCTGAGACCGTGATTGGCATCCCTTATGACACGCCGGTTCCTGGATATGACGTGAACACGGTCAATCCTCTGAGGCTGTGGAGTTCTGAAGCTAGCGACGATTTCAAGTTCGCAGAATTCAACGCGGGCAATTACGATGCCGCGGTCTCTGAAAAGATGAGTTCGGAGACTATCTCAAAGGTTCTCTACCCTAACGACAATACTCCCCAAGGTAAAGAGCTGCGGTTAAAGCAGCAGTATTTCTTCGTTTCCTGTGCGTTGCAAGATATCATCCGCACCCAACTGCGCTTCCACGAAACTTTGGAGGATCTCCCGGAAAAAGCGGTGATCCAACTGAATGACACCCATCCCGCGATCGCCATTGCCGAAATGATGCGATTGCTAGTGGATGAACATGATATGGATTGGGATAAAGCCTGGCGGATTACCCAGCGTCTGTTCGCCTACACGAACCACACCCTGCTTCCAGAAGCGCTGGAGAAGTGGTCTATCAGCCTATTTGGCAGTCTCTTACCCCGTCACCTGGAAATTATCTATGAAATCAACCATCGGTTTTTAGAACGGGTGAAGACTTGGTTCTCTGGAGATGATGATCTCATCGGTCGATTATCTTTAATCGAAGAGGGCGATGAGCAGTATGTTCGGATGGCGCACTTGGCGACTGTGGGCAGTCACGCTGTGAATGGGGTGGCGGCGCTGCATACTGAGCTTCTGAAGAAAGGGGTGCTCAAGGATTTCTATCGGCTCTGGCCAGAGAAATTTTCCAATAAAACCAATGGAGTAACCCCGCGTCGCTGGATTTTACTGAGCAATCCTAAACTGTCAGAACTGTATTCACAAAAGCTGGGCGATGGCTGGCTCAGGGATTTGACTTTACTCCGACAGTTGGAAAATCATGTCGATGATGCGGGATTCCAAGAAACCTGGCGACAAATCAAACAGGCGAATAAGGTTCGATTAGCCAACTATATTTGGAAGCAGCAAAATCTTGAAGTCAATCCCCATTCGCTGTTTGACATCATTGTCAAGCGGATGCATGAGTATAAGCGCCAGCACCTGATGGTGTTGCACATTATCACCCTATACAACCGGATCAAACGCAATCCCAACACCGACATTCAACCCCGAACTTTCATGTTTGGCGGTAAAGCGGCTCCTGGCTACTTTATGGCGAAGCTGATCATTAAGTTGATCAATGCGGTTGCTGAGGTGGTCAATACCGATCCCGATGTGCGCGGCCGACTTAAGGTGGTGTTTGTCGCGAACTTCTGCGCCTCTCTCGGCCAAATGATCTATCCCGCCGCCGATCTGTCTGAGCAGATCTCTATGGCGGGTAAAGAAGCCTCCGGCACCGGCAACATGAAGTTCTCCATGAACGGCGCTTTGACCATTGGCACGCTGGACGGGGCCAATATTGAAATCCGAGAGGAAGTGGGCGCTGAAAACTTCTTCCTGTTTGGATTAACGGCCCAGGAAGTGATGGAGAGAAAAGCTCAAGGGTATAACCCTTGGGATTATTACAACAACAACAGTGAACTCCACGCGGTGATCGAACGGATCGCGTCAGGGCATTTCTCTAACGGCGATACTGAGCTGTTCAAGCCGCTGGTGGATTCGTTGTTGCACGATGACCAGTACATGCTGTTTGCTGACTACCAGGCGTATATTGACTGCCAGGATAAGGTCAGTCTGGCTTACCAAGATTCCACTAATTGGACTCGGATGTCTATTCTCAATGCAGTGCGGACGGGCAAGTTTTCCTCCGACCGCACCATTCGGGAATACTGCAAGGAAATTTGGAACGTGAAGCCCGTTAAGGTCGATTTGTAATGCCCCCCTGATAAGTTTCAGCCGAGAATGCTGAAACTTATCCTCCAATCAGCGCAGTCTGAATCAAGAAAAAAGCAGGAGCCCCAAAACAGTCCTAAACTGTTTTGGGGCTCCTGCTATTGACTGTTTCCTGGTTCCCAGGCTCTGCCTGCGTAACCCGCTCGGAGGCTCTGCCTCCATATGTCGCCGCCGCAGTCTTGTGGAGGCAGAGCCTCTCTTGGGCAATCCCAGGCTCTGCCTGGGACCCAGGGTGTCGAGGGGGAAATCAAGAAATATTTCGCCAACAGCATCCAATGCTGAATCCGCTCAATCCATAAGTAAGCAGTTGGCTGCGGTGGAGGGGAAGTTGAAGAAGTTGGCTCGGTCGGTTTGAGACATATTCAGTAAACTTGCGGAATCACTGCATCCTCTTGAGCTTTAATAAAGCAGGGCAGTCAACCTGCTCGCACATAAGCGAATTTCTGAGGAAATGGTGTGAAAGCTAGGGAGCTACTGAGGCTTTATGAAGCAGGGGAAAGGAACTTTCGCGGTAAAAACCTGCGAGGTCAGAACTTCAAGGGACAAAACCTCTCGGAGGCGGACTTTAGCGGCGCAGATATTCGAGGCGCAAATTTCACTAAAGCCACGCTCAGAGGCGCAAATTTCAAACGAGCGAAAGCAGGATTACAACGCCGTTGGGCAATCAGCTTGGTGATCGTCTCGGGTCTTTTGTCAAGCTTCTCAGGATTTATGTTGGGTTTTTCGGCTGCCGTTCATACTCTATTACTTCT
>JAAUYH010195991.1_pt1 | contig 16299 bp, 11 predicted proteins | sample 7278061 | NCBI WGS metagenome assembly JAAUYH01 (sample SAMN14350203, study PRJNA611818) | marine sediment metagenome | isolation source: surface marine sediment (0.6m) | place: French Polynesia: Moorea | collected 2018-08 | reverse complement strand
ATAGCAGCTACTATGCACCCCCGACAGTACGACAACTTGACAGTCACGACGAGCGCGTTCCCAAGCCAGTCCGTTGGGCGGGTTTCCCGACTTGAAGGAACTGGCGTTTGCGCCTTACGTCGGCGCGGGGTCCCTCGTCAATTTCTTTCCCCGAAAGTCCTTCGGTACTAACGTATTAGAAAAAATACTAATACCTCTAAGTGCGCGCTTGGAATTTTACCGACAAGACTCTCTTGTCGAACCCTATATTCCAAATTGTCTAGGTGCGTTACTTTGTACGAGAAAGAGCGCAATTTATAGCTAGATTTTACGTACAGGATTATTATACAACGCTTAGAACCCTTGCTATATAAAGATTATGTCTCAAAAATGTTAACCTATGTCCAAAAAGTTATCGCCCGAGCGCGAACATCCCTATGCCTTGAAAGGCATGGGAATTCCCGCTCGGATTTTAAATCAGTTGTCACCTAAAGGATAAGGGATAAACGATGAAGGATGAAGTGAGCCAAAAAGTTGGGTAAACTGATTTCTTGCACCTGGAACTAATACCGCCATTCACTCAAGTTTTACTGCTAAGACAATAAGTCTATTAAATATGAAAACTAGATAAAAGTCCTCTTGAGAGGACTTGAGGTATTAGCCAAGAAATAAATTTATTGGTGATTTATAGCCGATGGTGCCAAAGATCTGAGTAAAGCTGCAAGGAAATTGTAACTGGGTGATGGGAAATGCTGAACTTTGTTGCTGAATTCCCCATCGTCAAAGAACTAAATAGTTTCTTTGTACTTGTTATTGCTTCGGGACGGAGGAAGGATGGTCAAAACCGACCTCATCCCTCAATTTTTATGCCTCATCCTTTATTCTTCGTCTCTCATCCCTTATCCTTTTAATTAGTAGCATTATTTGAACGGATAAGCAGTTAATTGAATTATTCTGACTTTTCTTTTTGGTGGATATTACTGTGGTTTAGCGTTCCGTTTTTCACTGTGCGCTACATCGGAAAATCCCTTAATCTTTGGCAAGGGGTTTATGACAGCATCGGGTTAATGGCTTTATCCATGCTGTTATTTTATAATGCCAGTGCCTCCAGCTTTGTAGTCTTTGTTTTTGAAATTATTTTTAATTATTTGATGGTGCAGTATATGCTGCGCTGTCAGGGGAATAAAGCTAAGTTAATCGCGACTCTACTGATTATTTTTGATGTAGCAGTTTTGGCTTACTTCAAATATTTAATCTTTTTTGTAGAAGACGTTATTGGCTTACTGGTTAATATTCCCGATACTTGGCGAACTGACTACAGTATTAATTTATTAACTCGTAATTTTTCCTTAGTCAGAACGCGAATCCCTCCAGGGGTTTCTTTTTATACATTTCAAATGATAGCGTTTGTGGTTGATTCTCTCAATTCAAGACGCAAAAAACCCATTGGATTTGTTGACTATATTAACTTTGTTTCCTTCTTTCCCCAAATTGTCGCAGGACCCATCGAAAGACGTACCAGCTTATTTCCTCAAATTCAAGGATTTAGATTCAAGTTTACAGCAGAAAATATCTATGAAGGTTTGCGGTGGTTATCTTTAGGGATTTTTATGAAATTTGTCCTAGGAGATAATATCTCCCCTTACATCGATCTTACTGCCAGTACTAATGCTTGGTTTGTTTGGTTTTATGCTTTTCTGTTTACCCTGAGAATTTATTTTGACTTTGCTGGATATAGTTTTGTCGCCTTGGGTATAGCGAGAATTGTGGGAGTGAAACTAACAGTTAATTTTCTAGCTCCTTATACTTCCCAAAGTATTAACGAGTTTTGGCGCAGATGGCATATTACTCTTAGTACTTGGTTTCGGGATTATGTGTTTTTACCCCTGATGGGTTCAAAGAAAAAATTAGCTCCTTTGTTTCTGTTTATCACTTTTACTTTGTCAGGTTTTTGGCATGGTGCAGCTTGGAACTTTATTATTTGGGGAGCGTATCACGGTGCTTTATTGTTAGTCTTGCGCTATTTCGGCAGACCTTTTTCTCGTATTCTCGGGAAGTATGTCAATAAAACTCAGGTTGTTTCTTGGGGGTTAACTTTTGGGGCGGTAAATTTAGGATGTTTGTTTTTTATGGAAACAGATATTAATCGTCTATTAATTAAACTCCAAACTATAATCAATCCCTGGGCTTATTCTCCTAGTAATTTAGGAGAGTTATTTACTCACTACAGTGCTAATCAGGCTACAGCACTCTTAATTATTTTGGCTTTAGCCATCATGGTATTGTTACTAGAACATATTGCTGTGTGGCAACAAAAATTTGAATACGAATTACTTTTGTCTCCTTGGTTATCTCCTGCTCTTTTGGGCTTAACCATATTATTAGCTGCCAATATACCTTCTGAGTTTATCTATTTTGAATTCTGATGGGAAAACCACTTAAACTATTGCCTTGGTTAATTATTACTCTCTCCGCTTGGTCGTTGGGTTTTGGCTATAACGTCTTCTATGGTGGTGAATTAAGTTGGTTGCGAAGAATGTACTGGCAAAAAATTGCGATCGCAGAATCCACCGAAGGGGACAGAAGATTACTGATTACTGGTGGCTCAGGAGCGCACTACACCATAGACTCCCAACTAATTGAGTCAGGTTTGGGCATCCCTGTAGTAAATTTAGGATTAGATGGCCCTATAGGCTTAGATGTTATTTTACCTAGCGTCATTGAACAGGTGCGCCCTGGGGATATCGTTTTATTAATTCCTGAATATCTACTACTGTTAGACCCCGATGGTTTGGGCGATCGCTCGGCTAATTTCGGGGTAGCTATTGGTGAGCCTGGATTAGGAGGAGTACCTTTAAAACAACTTACTCAAGATACTATTATGCTAGGAGTTCCTTCTTTACGAGCAGTAGCCAAATCATTAGTAGAGATTACTACTGAGGGAGAATTATCTGGTTACTATGCTCCTCCCCTCAGCGATCGAGGAGATCCCACAGTTTTTAAAACTAGGCAAGAAGAATGGTGGGCATTACCAGTCAATCGACCAATATCTAATCACGCAGCCAATAGAATTCTCAAGTTTCGCCAAGAAGTAGAAGCTAGGGGAGGAACTCTAATTTTATCTTTGCCTTGGATCTATGGTAGTAACAATAAAAGAACCATCAAAAATATTAAGTTGACTGCTTATTACTTGTCCAAAATAGCTCCTACTATTTATGATAAAGACTCATTGAATATCAAGACAGATTCTAGTTTATTCGCGGATACTCACTATCACTTAAAGCCAAAGGGAAGAGAGATTCGAGCTAAAGAATTAGTAGCACAATTAAAACCAATAATTGACAAGAATTAAACACAAGCCTTTGGCAGACAGTATTCTAATTTACATCCTATGATGCCAAATTAAAGTCAATGAATAATAAGCGGATTAATGTTTTGATAGCTGGAGGCGGATTTGGTGGTTTATATACTGCCTTATATTTAAGTAAATTTAGTTGGGTACAATCAGGAAAATGTCAAATAACTTTAGTAGAACCCAAAGATAACTTTTTATTTAGTCCCTTGTTGTATGAAATCTTAACTGATGAATTGCAACGTTGGGAAATAGCCCCTAACTATCAAAAACTCCTGTTAGGACATAAAATTCAATGGCTTCAAGATCGAGTTACGGGAATTGACATAGAACAACGCCAAGGATTTTTAGCAACTAATTCTTACTTAAGTTACGACTATTTAGTTATAGCTCTCGGCAGAAAAACTAAATTTGCTAACATTCCAGGTTTAGAACAAAATGCTTTAACTTTTCGCTCTATTACTGATGCTGAAATTTTAAAAGAAAAATTGCAAATTTTCAAAGCTTCAACCAAACTCAAAACTAGTATTGCTGTGATTGGTGCAGGAGCTAATGGAGTAGAATTGGCTTGTAAAGTATATGATAAGTTATTAGGAGAAGCGGAAATATATCTCATAGATCGTGGTCAAGAAATTCTGAAAAATTTTGGAAAAGGAGTTAACAAAGTAGCAAAAAAAGCTCTGGCTAAAAGAAATATTCAGCTACTATTATCCACAGAAGTTAAAGAAGTTACAGCCCACAGCATTACCCTAAAACAAAACCATACTATTAATGAATACGCTACAGACTTGGTATTGTGGACAGGAGGTACAGAAACTATTGATTTGATTCACAATCTTCCTTGTCAGCGTGATGATTTTGGTAAACTATTAACTCGTCCAACTTTACAACTAATTGACTACCCTGAAATAATAGCTTTGGGAGATGTAGCAGATGTTCGCAACAATAAAACTACTCCTGTTCCCACTACAGCGCAAGCAGCCTATCAACAAGCTAGTTGTGCAGCCAAAAATTTGCAAGCTATTTTACAAAATAAGCGACCTAAAAGTTTTTATTATCTTCATTTAGGAGATATGTTAACTCTGGGGAAAGGAGAAGCAATTATTTCCAGTTTTGGAATTAATCTATCTGGTAAAATAGCAGGTTTCTTAAGAAGATTGATTTATATTCAACGCTTACCCACAATGCGTCACCGATTACAAGTTTTTAAAAATTTAATATTTGGTAAAAAGAATAAACCATAACAGAGTAATGAATATAAAAGCGATAAAATCTCAGAGTAAATTATCAAAGATAATCCGAGAAATATTCGGGTTTGATTTACGTTCTCTCGCCATATTTCGCATCGGATTAGCATTAGTTATTATTGCGGATTTGGTAATTCGGTTTCAAGATATTCAAGCCCTTTATAGTGACTCTGGTGTCTTACCTCGTAATGCTTTAATTGATGAGTTTCTTAATCCTTGGTATTGGTCAGTACATCTGGTGAGTGGACAACCTTTTGTTCAACAACTTATATTTATTTTTGCTATATTTTTGGCTCTACTGTTGTTGATTGGTTATCGTACTCAGTTAGCTACAATTGCTTCTTGGGCGATGTTAATCTCGCTTCACAATCGTAACCCTGCTTTAATTTTTGCAGGAGATGATGCCTTAAGAGCCATTTTATTTTGGTCAATGTTTTTACCTTTAGGGGCTTGTTATTCAGTTGATAGTGCGTTAAATACTTCTAGTAAGCAATTACCCAAGCAAGTAGTTTCTGGTGCAACAGTAGGATTTATTTTACAGTTGTGCTATATATATATGTTTTCTGCTTGGTTTAAACATCAAAGCCCTATATGGTCTGAAGAAGGTAGTGCGGTTTATTATGCTTTAAGTTTCGATCAATATGCTACCAGATTCGGTCAATTTTTACTCAGCCTAAAACCGTTACTTCCTACCATGACTTTCGGTGCATTGTGGTTTGAGTGGTTGGGTGCTTTATTACTATTTATTCCTTGGAAAAACTACTTTTTTCGTGGTATTGCCATAGGAGCTTTTATCTTGTTACATATTAGTTTTGGCTTGTCTTTTACTATCGGGGTTTTTCCAGTTTTATGTGTTGCTGCTTGGTTAGCTTTTATTCCTTCTAATGCTTGGGATTGGCTAGCAAAAAAAACTTACAGCAAAGAAAGAGCAGGATTAAAAATAAACTATGATAAAGATTGCGGTTTTTGTAAGAAAATTGTTCTTTTTTTACGCACCTTTTTAGTTTTACCTGGTACTCCTTTATTGGTAGCCCAAGAAAATCCTGATGTTTATGCTGATATGGAAAAATATAACTCTTGGGTAGTCGAAGATTGGCAAGGAAAAAGATACTTTAAATGGCAAGGAATTATTTATGTTGTAAGTCTTTCTCCTATTTTGTGGTGGCTTGCTCCTATATTAAGGATAAAACCTTTACTGGCGATCGGTACTAAAATCTATGAAACTATTGCTAGTAACCGCCGTTTAGCAGGAAAATTTACTTCCCCTTTTAAATACACATCTTTGACAGTACAACCAGGATTAACTTTTAATTTAATCACCCTAGCCATTGTCGCACTCGTCACTTTGTGGAATCTTACCAGCTTTGCTAACAGCTATATTTTTCATCAATATCCTACTGCTACCAGCCAAATTGTTAAAAGAGTCACTAACAGTAAAACAGCACAAAGGGTTAGGTGGATAGGAAAATTAACTAGACTAGATCAATCTTGGAGTATTTTCGCTCCTAATCCCCCAAGAGATGATGGCTGGCACGTCATTATAGGCAATCTCAAAGACGGCAGTCAAGTTGATTTATTGAGAGACACCAAAAATATTAGCTGGGATAAACCAACAATTGAGGACAGAAATAAACTATATCAAAATATGCAATGGCGAACTTACTTTATCAATTTGAATCGTCATATCCGTAAAAAACTATATCCTCACTACGGTAAATATCTTTGTCAACAGTGGAATAGTAGTCATCAACCAAGTCAGCAACTAGATGATATTACAATCTATTTTATGTCGGAAAGAACTGTTCCATTAGGAGAAAAACAAACTATAGATAAGCGAAATCATTGGGAACAATCTTGTTCATAATAATTCTGATTCTCTATTTTAGATCATTTAACAAATATTCCATATTTATTATGTCATCAAATTTCAGGGATATAGACAGTAAAATTACTAAAAAATATACAGTGATTTATTTACTAATTATTTTAGTAATTGCTACTTTATTGAGAGTTTTATTTCTGGGAACAATACCTAATGGGTTTTTCTGTGATGAAGCATCTAACGCTTATGATTCATATTCTATTTTAAATACTTTAAAAGACCAGCATGGAGCTTTTCTTCCATTTTTTACTCGCTCTATTGATGACTATAGAGAAGCTCTATTTATATATCTTGGTATTCCCTTTATTAAGCTTTTTGGGCTAAATGAGTTTGCCGCTAGGTTGCCTGCTGCTTTTACTGGAATATTAACAGTTTTAGTAATTTACTACTTAGTTAAAGAATTATTTGATAATAAAACAGCTTTAATTGCTTCTTTTCTTTTTGAAGATATGAAATATTTTACTGACAGCATTCACTATACTTCAATAACTGGTGACTTAATATTAGATAAGATATTTTCAAGAGCGCAAAATTCAAAATACAGTAACTTTGCTACTCTTGTTGATTCTAGTACTATGCCAGAAAATTTAAGACAAATACGATACAACAGAGAGAGATGGATTCAAGATAATTCGCAAGTTTATCATTGGGTAGAAAATTTGAAGGATTAAATATCAAGCAATATCATAGTACAAAAATATTTTTTTAAATCATATGCTGTTTAACTCTTATATTTTTATATTCTTGTTTTTACCTGTTACTCTTCTTGGCTACTTTACTTTAGGCAGGTTTCATTTAGTTAAAGCTGCTAGGATTTGGTTACTAGTAACTTCCTTATTCTTTTATGGCTATTGGAATCCTCCTTATCTTTTACTAATGGTGATTTCAATTGTTTTTAATCATCAAATGGGTAACGCCATAGCATCAGCCAAGCTCAATAGTGACAAAGCGAAAGTATTACTATGGACTGGTATAGCTATTAATTTAGCTAGTATTTGTTACTACAAATACGCCAACTTTTTTCTTTCTTCAGTAAATGCAGTTTTCCAAAGCAATATTACTCTTAATGAAATCTTTTTACCTCTAGCTATTTCATTTTATACATTTACCCAAATCGCTTATCTAGTAGATGCTTACCGAGGAGAAACTCAAGAAAACAAATACGATCTTATTACTTATAGTTTGTTTGTCGTCTTTTTCCCACAACTAATTGCGGGACCAATTCTCAGACATGATGAACTCATACCACAATTAGGTAAGTTAAAAAACTATATCTTTTCTCACAAAAATTTTGCTTATGGCATTACCCTATTTAGCTTAGGATTATCTAAAAAAGTTTTAATTGCCGATAACATTTCACCTTGGGTATCTCTAGCATTTAATAATGCAGACAATCTTAGTTTTATTGAAGCTTGGGTAGGAGGATTAAGTTATACCTTTCAGCTTTATTTCGATTTTTCTGGATATTCTGACATGGCAATTGGCTTGGGTTGGATGTTTAATATTAAACTACCAATTAACTTTGACTCTCCTTACAAAGCTACTTCAATTAGTGATTTTTGGCGACGTTGGCATATTACCTTATCTAATTTTTTACGTGACTACTTATATATTCCTTTGGGTGGAAGTCGTCAAGGAGAATTCCGTCGCTATACCAATCTTATTGTCACTATGTTATTAGGTGGTTTGTGGCATGGTGCTGGATGGACATTTGTATTATGGGGAGGAATACATGGTACATACTTATCTATTAATCACTGGTGGCGCAAACAGAAAACACCCTTACCAAAACTTTTAGCTTGGGTAATCACGTTTCTAGCTGTTATCTATGGCTGGGTATTATTTAGAGCAGCTACTCTTGATGATGGATTAGAGATTATTAAAACTATGACAGGTTTCAATGGAATTATATTACCAGGTGAACCTAGAGGAAGACTGGCTATTATTACTAACTTGGGTATTGGCTTAAAGCGTTGGTCTGAGTTAGATTACTTACCAGTTTTAAATGGTAGTAAATCTTTGGCAATATTAGCTTTACTTGGGTTAGTTGCTTGGGTAAAAGTTTTACCTAATACTCAAGAAGTGATGCAAAAAATGCAGCCTACATGGTGGTGGGCTATAACTGTGGGATTTATGGCTAGTATCTGTTTATTATCTCTGAATCGTGTCTCAGAATTTCTCTACTTTCAGTTTTAATAATAATAGAAATAGTCAACACCGCGATTAGAGATGCTTCCTAGCCGGAAGCCTCTCTCGCGGTCAAGTATCTTTTAAAAAAAATCTATGGTTTCTCAGAAGCATTTTCAAGCACAATATCAAAAATTTAGTTTTTTATTACTATTTTCGGTTTTTTCTCCCTTGATTATCTCAGGTATTATCAATATTGTGATCGATCCTTATGGAGTTTTTGCTTTTCCTGAAATCAAAAAAATTAATAACATTAAACCTGAAAAAGAAAATCTAGGAAGACTATATAAAGCATTTGATATTAGAAGACATAAACCACAAGTTATTTTGTTAGGATCGTCTCGTGTCGAAACAGCTTTAGAACCAGAACATCCTGGTTTTGACAAGAGCTTATCTGTTTATAATTCGGCATTTCAAGCTGGGAATACTTATGAAATTATGCGCTATCTTGAGTATGCAATTAATCAGCAACCAGAATTAAAACAGGTAATTATTGGTCTTGATTTTTTTATGTTTAATCAGTACTTAGTGAATAGGGATACTTTTTCTGAACTAAGACTGCAAGAACAATATCCTTTACAAGATATATTGAATTCTTCTCTATCAATTGATGCTCTTAATTCTAGCAAAAAGACTTTTATTGCTAGTGTTACCAATCAAAAGCGTAAACGAATGAGTGAAACCATGACTCGCTTTAAGTTTTGGTTAAAAGGTTTTTTAGGAAATGAGGAACTTTATCAAAAATATTCGTTATCTTCAGAACGAATGGAGAATTTTCAAAGAATAATAGATATTTGTAGAGAAAATAATATTGATATAAAAATTTTTATTTCTCCCACTCACGCGACTCAGTATGAGGCTATAGAAGTAGCTGGTTTGTGGTCAACTTTTGAACAATGGAAGCGAGAAATAGTAAAAATTACTCCTGTATGGGATTTTGCTACTTATAACAGCATTACTACAGAGTCAATTTCCGATAATATGGTTAATTATATTGATAATTCTCACTATAGCCAATACACAGGAAATTTAATTTTGAATAAGATTTTATCTTATCAGTCAGAAACAGTACCTAGTGACTTTGGAGTTTTTGTTACTTCAGATAATATAGAATCTCATTTAATAAAAATTCGTGATGAGCGTCAACAATGGCAAAAAGATCATCCCGAAGAAGTTAAATTAGTTCATCAATTAAAAGCGGAACTGAATAGTAAATGATTACTAAACACATAACTATAAAATTTATTTAATTTATTATGGCTACTTCTAATTCCTCTGATTCCTTTGATTCTAAAGAAGAGTATTATCAAGATAAAACAAAATACAAAATTAAGAAACCGAGTAACTTTTATTTTTACAATATATTTTTATTTATAATGATATCTTTGCCGATCGCAGTTACTGGATTTATTAATTGGCTGATTGACCCCCAAGATGTTTTTAATACTCCTAATTATCTAGGGGTTAATAATATCAAACCCCATAAAGATGATAACGATCGCCTGTTTAAAGCTATAGATATTACCAGAATTAGACCTAAAACAATTATTGTGGGTTCATCTAGGACAAAACAAGCTATTAACCCTGAGTATCCAGTATTCGATCAAAGTTCAGGAGTTTATAATTTAGCTCTTAATGGTCCTAATTTTTATGAAGTAAGAAGATATGTTGAACACGCTATTTATAACCAACCAGATTTACAAGAAATTATTTTAGGTATTGATTTTTTCATGTTCAATTCTAATCTTGATAATCAACCTACCTTTAGTGAATCGAGATTAGAAAAAAAACATATCACTTTAGATGATGGTATTAAAGTTTTATTTTCTCTTGATACTTTAAGTAATAGCAAAGATACTATAACAGCAAGTAAACAAGATTCTGCTACTGATGATAGCTACGGCGAAAATGGCTTTATGCCAAATCGTAATGCTGATAAACCTGAAAATATTTGGCGATTTAATCAATCTATCAAATTGTATTTTACTCTTCATTCTGATTATGAGTTTTCTGAGCAATACTGGTCAGACTTTGAAAAACTAGTCAAGTTATGTGAGCAAAATAATATTAAGCTTAAGGTGTTTATTTCCCCATCTCATGCTACACAATGGGAATCTATTTATGTTACAAATCGCTGGCAAGTTTTTGAGGAATGGAAAAGAAAAATAGCTCAATTAACCCCTGTCTGGGATTTCTCTGGATATAACAGCGTTACTACTGAAAAAATCAACGCTAGTATGAATAATTACGTTGATAATTCTCATTATGTTCCAGCAATTGGCAATTTAATTCTTAATCGCATTTTTGACTATCAAACAAGTGAAGTACCTGATGATTTTGGTGTCTTATTAACTCCAGACAATATGGAAGAACATTTAGATAATATAAGACAAGAACGCCAGAAGTGGCTCAAAAATAATCCAGAAGAAGTTGACTTAGTAAAAAAACTTTTTACTGAAACTCAAAATGTCAATTAAATCAATTAAGCCCCGCTATTTACTAATCTTTTTGACTGTCTTACTGCTTAGTTCATTGCTAGGAAATCTTTGGCTTTATCAAGAATTAAAAAAAAATTATCTTGCATTGTATCAAGTTCAGTTGAACCCTTTAGGAATTGGTAGATATAGCAATAACCTAAAATCAGAGTTGCCAGCCAAGCCAAGAGTTGTCTTGTACGGAGACTCTAGAGCTTTTCAGTGGAAAGCTCCCCAAATGGACAATTTTCAGTTTATTAATCGCGCTATTAATGGACAAACTTCCGATCAGGTTTTGTGGCGTTTTGATACTCATGTTTCTGAATTAAATCCGAAAGTAATTGTATTACAAGTAGGCATAAACGATATCAGAATGTTAGCTACTGCGCCTAAAACTAGAGAAGATATTGTTAAAGATTGTCAAAATAATATAGCTCAAATTATTGAACGTGCTAATAGTATAGGCGCGGATATTATTGTCACTACAATTTTTCCTTTAGGCAACGGTAATATTCCTCTTAGATTGCGTCCTTTTTGGCCATCGCTAAGTGAGATGGAACAAAGTATTAATGAGGTTAATCAATATATTAGAAGTTTTAGCGATCGCGATGCTAGTAATTATAACAAAGGCGTAATAGTTTTTGATGCTTACTCCTTACTCAATCAAGAAGATCGAAATAAAGTAAAATACTACAAAGATTTGTTACATATTAATCGAAAAGGTTACGAATTACTTAACCAAAAACTGGAAAGTATCCTAAATAACATAGATCCATAATCCAAAAATTCAGGATATGTTAGTTACGAACATCTTGCAGATATGTATTAAGGAGTGAGGAGTGAGCAAGATCAATTTCATTTTTAAAGCCTTGGGAATTAGTACAATTATTTTATCTAGTTGTATAAGTCCTATTGCTGCTCAAACAACTATTGAGAATCTGGAACAACTCGAACCCAGTACCGATTTTTTGGAGCGTCCGAGTACCCCTGAAGAAGTTACTATTGATATTAATCAACCAATCACTTTACAACAAGCAGTCGAACTGTCTTTACGAAACAATAAAGATTTACAACAAGCACAACTGACCTTACAACGTCGCCAAAGAGAATTACAAGAAGCCCGTGCTGCTCTTTTTCCTACTCTCGATCTTGGAGTGGATTTCACTAATAGTCAAACCGCAGCTTCCGACCGTACTGCTGAGCAAACAGCCCAAGAAGGTAATACTTTTCTTACTCCAGAACAACTGGATAGACGAGGACAAGGAAATGATCTCACCCAGTTAAGTGGCAACATAAATCTTAGGTACAACATCTACACTGGGGGAGAGAGAGGCGCAGAGATACGTCGTGCGAAGAAACGAGTAGAATTTAGCGAGTTAGAGGTAGAACGAGTCACTGAGAATATTTTATTGGAAACTATTGAAAACTACTACGATTTACAAAACGCGGATGCTGAAGTAGAAATCGAACAAGCAGCAGTAGAAGACGCGAGCCAAACCCTTAGAGATGCTCAACTTTTAGAACAAGCAGGTTTAGGAACAAGGTTTGATGTGTTGCGTGCAGAAGTAGATCTGGCTGACGCTCAACAAAGACTAACTAGTGCTATTGCGGAGCAAAGTACCGCTATCAGACAGTTAGTAGATACTTTGAGCTTAGGACAGCAAGTAGAATTAGCAACCGCAGATGAAATTGCAAAAGCAGGAGTTTGGGAGCTATCTCTGGAAGAAAGTATTATTTTAGGTTATGACAATAGAGTTGAACTGGAACAGTTTTTAGTAAATCGAGAAATTAGAAGGCAAGAAAAACAGAGAGAATTATCTACTATTAGACCCCAGTTGAGTATTTTTGCCACCTATGACGTTTTGGACCAATTTGATGATGATATAGATTGGACAGATGGTTATAGATTGGGTGCAAGTTTACGATGGACTATCTTTGATGGTGGTAGAGCAGTAGCTCTAGCCAGACAATCAGACAAGGATATTGAGATTGAGGAAGTTAATTTTGCTAATCAACGCAATGAGATAAGAGTACAAGTAGAACAGGCTTTCTTTAATCTAGAAGCTAATCTGGAAAACATCTCTACTACAGAAAAAGCTGTGGAGTTAGCGGAGGAAAGTTTACGACTAGCACGACTCCGCTTTCAAGCTGGAGTAGGAACACAAACTGACGTAATTGAGGCTCAAAGTGATTTAACTACTGCTAGAGGTAATCGCCTGAGAGCTATTATTGATTACAATCAATCCTTGAATCAGTTACAACGAGCAGTTAATGGTTTGGCAGATGGAAAAGTGCTATCACAAACGGACAATGAAAATGAAAATTAGTTCCTGTTTCCAGTTGTAGCAGTAGCTTGTCTAGGTAGTGCGAGCGTCTCGCTCGCAATTTGCTGGGGAGATTAAATTCTAGTAGGTTGGGTTGCTCTCGTAGTGCGGTCTTGGGCTCCCGCTTACAAGCTCTTGAAATGAATTCAAGAGACAGCGGATCGGGTTTCCCCCCCGAAGCACCTTTCGTAAGAAGAAGTATGAAACCCAACCACCACAAGAATCACCAAGAAATGAATTTCTTGGCTTATAGCAAAAGTCCTCTTAAGAGGACTAAATTCTAGTAGTAGGGCATCGAGTTTAATTTGTTAGTGCGAGCGTCTCGCTCGCAATTAATTTTAGCTCCCCCGCAACCCCCCTTGATCCCCTGTTTAATTCCCCCCTTCCCAAGGCTACCGTGTACACAGAACTCATGTCTTAACTTAATATGTTTAATTTGTAACTGGATCTCGCCCCCGTGTTTCCCCCAAGCTTGGGGGACTTTTAATCACCAATTACTCTTTTTTCCCCCCAGAGTTGGCTCCGCTAGGGGGGCGATTATCGAGTATGTTAAGATGCTCGGTTGAAACGAATTCTGTAAGGGCGCGAGCCTTGAGCGAATACAATCATTTCCCAACAAATTAAATTGGACAAGCTAGAATCACCAAGAAATGAATTTCTTGGCTCATAGCAAAAGTCCTCTTAAGAGGACTAAATTCTAAGTTTTGCTCATTATCGCAGTACGTTAATTGGTTAGGACAAGAAAACTATAACCTGTTGCCCTTACTTCTACTTTCCTCTCTTATTACTTTTGAGAAACGGTATTAACTCAATGCTTGCCATGTCAAAATGTCTTGTAATAGCTGCTCGTATCCTTGGACATTAGGATGTAAACCGTCACTACAGTGTTGAGATTTTAACCATGATTCCCCTCTAGATAGCCAGAGGTCGAAAATATCTAGATAGGGTATATTTCTTTCTTGACAAGCTTTTAGGGTAGCTTCTTTGTAGCGATACTGCTCTAGGTGATTGTAATATAAGCAATCTAAAAAAGGCATTTTGGATTCATCTACAGGAGTCATCCCAATAAATAAAACAGGAGCAAGACTGGTACTTAAATCTAGTAAATCAGCTATTTGCTGTTGAAAATCGCTAAATTCAGTAAATAATCTGCCTTGAGGTTTACCTAAACGGGGAGAATCGTTAGTTCCAACAGAAAGTAAAATTACGTCTGGTACTCTGTTGCGTAATTCTCCGCGAGTGCTAAACTCGATTTCTAATCTACGATGAACATCACAAACGCGATCGCCTCTAACTCCTAAATTATACAATACTCTGTCTCTCTGACCTGGAGACATCCATTGACGGCGTAATCTCTCTACCCAACCACCACCGACAAAATCTCCATAGCCATAAACTATGCTATCTCCTATTGCCACAATTCTCAGAGGTTGATTAGTCTTACTTTCTAGCTGGGATAAAAAACCATTGGCAGAAGATTTACTAGTTAATAAAGAAGAATTGTGAACACCAAGAGTTTGCATAAATCTTGAATATTAAGTAACTAAAATTTATTTAATGTTATTTAACTTTATACTTATTTAAGTTATCCCACAATCAAGGAAAAGTCTAAAAAGTGATAAATCACCAAGAAATAAATTTCTTGGCTAATACTATTAGTCCTCTCAAGAGGACTCTTATTAGCGTGTTTATAACAGTTATAGTCTATTAAAACGACTAACTTGAGTTTCAGACAGTTTTGTATCGAGGTGCAAGATATGAGAAGTAGGCAGCCTCAGTATTGCAAGTCCCTTAGCATACTGCCTAATTCAATCTAGCTGAGTCGATACTGATGTTATCTAGGTTATAGCCTAGATAATGATGCAGCCTGGTCTTTTGACATCCTCTCGCACCTGAAGGAGCGAGATTCCTAGAACAAACTAAATTGCTCATAGTTGGTTGACGTTTCATCGCAAACTGCTGCCACTGGCAGACTTACACTCGCTCCACGTCCGTTTTGAGACTCTGATTGCCCACCAGCGTCTTTGTATTTAAGCAGATTGGTAGCAGCGCAAATATCTCTGTCGTGAACTGTATTGCAGTACAGACAAGTCCATTCACGGACATCTAACTCCTTTTTGCCTCCCAATTTGCCACAAAAAGAGCAAATTTGAGTTGAAGGGTAGTACCTATCGACAATGATTAAATCTTTACCGTATTTGTCGCATTTAGCTTCTAGGAGAGCTTTAAATTTAGCCCATCCAGCGTCACTAATTGCCCGTGACAATTTGCGGTTTTTGATTAAACCAGCAACGTTTAAGTCCTCTACCGCCAGCGTTTGGTTTTCACGCACCAAGCGAGTAGTTAACTTATGAAGAAAATCTGTTCTTTGGTCTTTAACCTTGGCATGAAGTTTGGCTAATTTGCGCTTACGTCGTTCCCTCCGTTTAGAATCTTTTTTAGCTTTAGCTAACTTTCGATTGGCTTTTTTGATACGCTTCAGCATCTTCTTATGTAGTCGAGGATTTTCAACCTTTTCTCCTGTACTTAAAATACAGAAATGAGTCAAACCCAAGTCAATTCCAACCCCCCTGCCTTCGGCATCCCCCCTATTAGGGGGGACTGAGGGGGGTGGTATTAGTTGGGACACCTCCACCACAAAAGAAGCAAAATATCTACCAGCACAGTCTTTGATGATAGTTACACTTGATGGAGAGCTAGGGAGAGGTCGAGATACTACCATCTTGACATGACCAATTTTTGCTAACTTGACCGATTCAGAATGAACCGTAAAAGCATTAAGAGCGAATCTGATAGCTTGCCGAGATGACTTTTTCTTAAACTTTGGTTTGCCTACTTCTTTGCCTTTTCTTTT
>JAAUYH010002386.1_pt1 | contig 16299 bp, 17 predicted proteins | sample 7278061 | NCBI WGS metagenome assembly JAAUYH01 (sample SAMN14350203, study PRJNA611818) | marine sediment metagenome | isolation source: surface marine sediment (0.6m) | place: French Polynesia: Moorea | collected 2018-08 | reverse complement strand
CGCCGCGGCGGACCACGGAGGGCGTGTGGAAGTCGCAGTTCGGCCGGTCATCCTCGACATTGACCAGGGTTCCGGCGGCCCGCGCGGCGCAGGCGATGGCGTCGGACAGCTACGGGCCCATGTCGGCGACCCAGACCACGTCGAACGCCTGCAGCCGGTCGGCGTCGGGAATGCCGAGCTCCAGCCGGTCGCCGGCCATCGCGGCAAAGCTGTCCTCAGGCCGGTCGGAGAACACGGTCAGCCGGTCCGCGCCGCCTTCGATCAGGCCGCGCAAGCGGTTCTGCGCCACCGGGCCGCGCCCGATCAGGGCCAGGCGCAGCCGCGCCGGGTCGAGCATAATGGGGATCATTGTGCGGTCCCCTACTCCGCGGCCTGGGACGTCTCGGCCCGCCGTCGCATGCGGGCGATCCAGGGTGCACCATCGGTCGACGGCTGATAGGCGACGCCGATCTCCGCCAGCGCCTGGCTCCAGTGATCGGCGGCGGTCGCTTCGTCGACGTCCGCGGAGACCTCCAGCGCATCGACGCCGCAGCGGTGGAGGAACTGGTACTGGTCGCGCAGCACATGGCCGGCGGCGCGGATCTCGCCGGTGAAGCCGTAGCGGTCGCGCAGCAGCCGGGCGTAGGAGAAGGGCCGGCCGTCCTTGAAGACCGGAAAGTCCAGCACCACCACGCCGAAGCGCGACAGGTCGTCGGCGATCTCGGCCGGCGATTGTCCCGGCTGCAATCGAATGCCGAGCGCACCGTTGTGGCCGCGCAGCGCCTCGCGATCCCTCTGCCAGCGCGCCAGGGACACGATCATCGGCGCGTCGAGGAGAGGATCGTCATCGCCAAGCGTGACCCAGAGGTCGTGGATGGGCCTGCCGAACTTAAGCAGCGGCATAGAGGGTCTCCTTGAACGGGGCGAGGCCGACGCGGGCGACGGTGTCGTTGAACCGCTCGCCGTCCCGGCGGATCGCCACATAGGTGTCGACGATGGTCTCCACCGCGTCGACCACGTCGTCGTAGGAGAAGGCCGGCCCGACGATCCGGCCGAGCGCGGCGTCCTCGTCGGCGCTTCCGCCCAGCGTGATCTGGTAGAACTCGGTGCCCTTCTTGTCGACGCCGAGGATGCCGATATGGCCGACATGGTGGTGGCCGCAGGCGTTGATGCAGCCGGAGATCTTGATCTTCAACTCGCCGATGTCGTGCTGCCGCCGCAGGTCCGCGAAGCGCTGCGAGATGCGCTGCGCCACCGGGATCGATCGGGCGTTTGCCAGGTTGCAATAGTCCAGACCGGGGCAGGCGATGATGTCCGAGACCAGCCCCAGATTGGCGGTTCCGAGGCCGGCCTCGGCCAGCCGCCGCCAAACGACGTAGACGTCGCTCAGCTTCACATGCGGCAGGACCAGGTTCTGTTCGTGGCTGACCCGGGCCTCGTCGGCGCTGTAGCGCTCGGCAAGATCGGCGACCAGGTCGATCTGGTCGGCGGTGGCATCGCCCGGCACCCCGCCGATCGGCTTCAGCGAGATGGTGACGACGCCATAGCCCGGCTGCTTGTGCGGGACCAGGTTGGTGCTGACCCAGGCGGCGAAGGCCGGATCGTCGAGCTGCCTGGCCTCGAATTCCGGCTGTACCGGGTCCAGCGCCTCGAAGGCCGGCGGTGCGAAATAGGCCTCGATCCGGGCGATCTCCTCGGCCGGCAGCGCCAGCGCACCGTCGCGGATGCGCCGCCATTCCTCCTCGACCATGCGGGTGAACTCTGCCGCACCCGTCTCCTTGACCAGGATCTTGATACGCGCCTTGAACAGATTGTCGCGCCGGCCGAGCTGGTTGTAGACCCTGAGGATGGCCTCCAGGTAGGACAGCAGGTGCTGCTTGGGCAGGAACTCGCGGATCGTGGTGCCGATGACCGGCGTGCGGCCCTGGCCGCCCCCGACCACCACCTCGAAGCCGACCGCACCGGCCGCGTCGCGGCGGATCTGCAGGCCGATGTCGTGCACCCGGATGGCGGCGCGGTCGCGCGGCGCGCCGGTCACCGCGATCTTGAACTTGCGCGGCAGGAACGAGAATTCCGGATGCAGGGTCGACCATTGCCGGATGATCTCGGCATAGATGCGCGGGTCCTCGACCTCGTCGGCCGCGGCGCCGGCGTAATGGTCGGCGGTGACGTTTCGGATGCAATTGCCGCTGGTCTGGATGGCGTGCATCTCGACACGGGCCAGGTCGTCCAGGATGTCCGGGACATCTTCCAGCCTGGGCCAGTTGTACTGGATGTTCTGCCGGGTGGTGAAATGGCCGAAGCCGCGGTCATAGCGCCTGGCGATATGGCCCAGCATGCGCAGCTGGTTCGAGGAGATCGTGCCGTAGGGGATCGCCACCCGCAGCATGTAGGCGTGCAGCTGCAGGTACAGGCCGTTCATCAGCCTGAGCGGCTTGAACTCGTCCTCGGTCAGCTCCCCGGCCAGGCGCCGGCGCACCTGGTCGCGAAACTGGGCGACCCGGTCGGCGACCAGCCGATGGTCGAACTCGTCATACCGGTACATGCGCGTCCACTCCCCGGCCGCTGCGATACTCGGTGTCGGACAGCGGGCTCGGGCCGCCCTGGGCCCGGATGGCCTCGCGCCGGCTCACCGCGCGCAGTCCGTCCGACGACGCCTCGACCGGCATCGAATAGGGGCCGACCACGCGCTGATTGGCGACATCCCGTTCGGCCGCCGCCAGCAGCGCCTGCTCCTCCTCCGGCGTCTGGACCGGGAAGGCCTCGGCCAGCTGCGACGTCCATCCGGCCCCCTCGGTCAGGTAGACGACATCGCCCTCTCGCAGGCGGTTCGCGGTGATCACTGTCCAGGTCATGGTATTTCACACTGAATTGCTGGATTAAATTCACAGATTTACAAGGTAATGTGCGCAATTCGATTCCGCAAACACATCTCGTGTGAATTATACTCATATCACACAAATATGATGTGTTAATGGACCAATGCGGTCTTTGCCGTCCAGCTATAACCTATGAAATTCCGACATTTTCCGAAGTGGCAATGGCCGCGAAAGCGGGATTTCAGCGATCATGGTCTTCGCCTTGGTAGCGTCCGATGACCTGGATTCCCGCTTCCGCGGGAATGACGGCTGGAGAGTGTGAAATGGCTGACGCTGCGCATTCGCCGTCCAATGCGTCCGGCAGGTCGCGCGCCATTTGACCGGCCCGCCGGATCGCGCCATCTATGTGGCGCAACCCGCCAGGAGCGACCTGCGTGACCACCGACGCCCTCACCCCGTCCCTCGCCCGCGCCGACAGCAGCCGGGCGATCGCCTATTGGCTGCTGGCCTGCGCCGCGATGGTCTTCGCCATGGCGGTGATCGGGGCGATCACCCGGCTGACCGGTTCGGGCCTGTCGATGGTGGAGTGGCGGCCCCTGATCGGCGCCCTGCCGCCGTTGAGCGAGGCGGAGTGGCAGCGGGTCTTCGACCTCTACCGCGAGACCCCGGAATACCAGAAGGTCAATGCCGGCATGGAGCTGGAGGCCTTCAAGGAGATCTTCTTCTGGGAGTGGTTCCACCGGCTCTGGGGCCGGTCGATCGGCCTCGTCTTCGCCCTGCCGTTTGCCTGGTTCTGGCTGACCGGGCGGATCGCGCGGCCGTTGCTGCCCCGGCTGATCGGGTTCCTGGTCCTGGGCGGGCTGCAGGGGCTGCTGGGCTGGTTCATGGTCAGGAGCGGGCTGGTCGACCGGCCATCGGTCAGCCATTACCGCCTCGCCGCCCATCTCGGCCTCGCGGTGCTGATCTACGGCCTGCTGGTCTGGCAGGCCTGGGTGCTTTTGTCGCGGGCAGCGCCGGTGGCCGCGCCCGCCTTGCGCCGCCACGGGGTGGTGGCGGTGGTGCTGGTCGCGGTGACCATGCTGTGGGGGGCCTTCGTCGCCGGGCTGGATGCCGGCATGGCCTACAACAGCTTTCCGCTCATGGACGGGCGACTGCTGCCGCCGGAGGCCTGGAGCCTGATCCCGGCCTGGCTCAACCCGTTCGACAACACCGCCCTGGTGCAGTTCCTCCATCGCTGGCTGGCGATCGGCACCGCCGGCGTGATCCTGGCGCTGTGGCTGCGGGCCCGCACCGCCCCGGCGCCGTTGCGCCTGGCGACCGCAATCGCGGCCGGCATCGCGGTGCTGCAGGTGCTGCTGGGCATCGCCACCCTGCTGGCGGCGGTGCCGGTGTGGCTGGGCGCGGCGCACCAGGCGGGCGCGCTGATCCTGCTCACCGCACTGCTGTGGTGCGTATACGTTACACGGCGGAAAACCGCGAATCCGCCCATCGCGGCCGGTTGATCCGGATTCCCGTTGCCGCCTCTAAGGCGAGCGATTAACGTACCCGCCAATGTTGGGTTGAGGACCACGCTCTTCCCATCGGAATCTCATCGAAACAAACACTTGCAGTGGAGGCATCCCAACATGCGAACCCTTACTTCGGTGCTTGCGCGCACAGCCCTGGCCGCGACGATCGTTGCCGGCTCGGCGCTCGCGGCGCAGGCCGAGGTCGTCTTCCATCGCGGCAACACCGGCGAGCCGGAGACGCTTGACCAGCACCGCACCTCGACGACCTATGAGGCGCATATCCTGCACGACCTCTACGAGGGCCTGGTCATCCACGACGCCTTCGCCAACGTCGTGCCGGGCGCGGCGGAGAGCTGGACCATCAGCGATGACGGCAGGGTTTACACCTTCACCATCCGCGAAGACGCGAAGTGGTCGAACGGCGACCCGGTCACCGCCGACGATTTCGTCTATTCCTTCCGGCGCATCCTGGATCCCGCGACCGGCGCGAAATACGCCAACATCCTGTATCCGATCGAGAACGCCGAGCAGGTCAACACCGGCGAGTTGACCGGAAGCACGCTCGGCGTCGCGGCGCCGAGCGACCGCACCCTGGAAATCACCCTGGCGCAAGCGACCCCGTATTTCCTGGAGTTGCTGACCCACCAGACCGGCCTGCCGGTGCACCCCTCCTCGGTCGAGCTGCATGGCGACGATTTCGTGCGCCCCGGCAACATGGTCTCCAACGGCGCCTACGTGCTGGCCGAGGTCGCGCCCCAGGCGCACATCATGTCGGTGAAGAACGAGTTCTACCACGACGCCGACAACGTCCAGGTCGACAAGGTCTACTATTATCCGATCGAGGACCGGTCGACGGCGCTGCGCCGCTTCCAGGCCGGCGAGATCCACACCAACAACGACGTGCCCAGTGACCAGATCGGCTGGTTGATGGAGAACATGCCGAACGAGTTCCGCAACCCGTCGCGACTCGGCACCTACTACTATGCGCTGGACCATCGCCATCCGATCCTGCAGGACCCGCGGGTCCGCCAGGCGCTGTCCATGACGATCGACCGCGAGTTCATCGTCGAGGAGATCACCGGCGCCGGCGAGGTCCCGGCCTACAGCTTCGTGCCGCCGGGCACCGGCAATTACGGCGAGCCGGCCATTGCCGACTACGCCGAGATGTCCATGGTCGACCGCGAGGACCGCGCGATCGCGCTGCTGACCGAGGCCGGCTATGGCCCGGACAACCCGATCACCCTGGAGCTGCGCTACAACACCTCGGAGAACCACAAGAAGGTGGCCCTGGCCATCGCCGACATGTGGGCGCCGCTGGGCGTGAATGTCGAGCTGCTCAACACCGATGTCGCCACCCATTACGCCTACCTGCGTGACGGCGGCGAGTTCGCGGTGGCGCGGGCCGGCTGGATCGGCGACTACAATGACGCGCAGAACTTCCTGTTCATGGTCGAGAGCGACAATCTGGGCTTCAACTACGCGAAGTACGACAATGCGGAGTACGACGCGCTGATGGACCAGGCCGCGACCATCATCGACCTGGAGGAGCGCGCCGCCGTGCTGCGGCAGGCCGAAGAGCTGTTCATGCGGGACCTGCCGTTCATCCCGATCTACCACTACGTCAACCTGGAGCTGGTCTCCGAGAAGGTCGAGGGGTGGGAGGACAACATCCAGGGACGGCACCTGACCCAATACGTCCGGATCACGGAGTAGGGTTGGAGTTCGCGGGCCTCGCCGGATTGGCGGGGCCCGCGCCGTTATCGCCGAGCACGTCCGCGACCGCTCCGCGATAGGCCGCCGGGCCACCGATCGGAACCGACGCCGCCCGGACCACGGACTTTCCAGATCAGTCGCACCGTGCCGATGACGATGGCGCCGCCGCTGCGGCCCGGCCCATCCCGGACCCGGACCCCCACGGCGGCCCCGTCCCAGGTTGAGGAGGCCGACAAGGCCGTGCTGACCTACACCATCCGACGCCTGTTCGGCGCCATTCCGACGATCTTCCTGATCATCACCGTCGCCTTCTTCCTGATCCGCGTGGCACCGGGCGGCCCGTTCTCCCTGGAGCGGCCGCTGCCCGAGAACATCATGCGCAACCTGATGGCGATCTATCACCTGGACAAGCCGCTGATCGTCCAGTTCTGGCTCTATCTGACCAACCTGTTCCAGGGGAACATGGGCCCCTCCTTCGTGTACCGGGATTTCTCGGTCATCGAGCTGATCGGCAATGGCCTTCCGGTGTCGATCCAGTTCGGCGGCTCGGCGCTGCTGATCGCGGTGGTGCTGGGCTCGTGGCTGGGTTCGATGGCGGCGCTGAGACAGAACACCGGCGCCGACTACTCGATCATGGCCGGCGCGATGATCGGCATCACCATTCCCAACTTCGTCATGGCGCCGGTGCTGTCGCTGGTGCTCGGGGTCTATCTGGGATGGCTGCCGGCGGGCGGCTGGGGCGACGGCGCGATCGCCAACAAGATCCTGCCGATCATCGCGCTGGCGCTACCCCAGCTGGCGGTGGTCGCGCGGCTGACCCGCGGCAGCATGATCGAGGTGCTGCGCTCCAACCATATCCGCACCGCGCGCGCCAAGGGCCTGCCCGAACGGATCGTGCTGTTCCGCCACGCCCTGAAGGCGGCGCTGCTGCCGGTCGTGTCCTATATGGGGCCGGCGGCGGCGGCCCTGCTCACCGGCTCGGTGGTCATCGAGACCATCTTCGCGGTGCCCGGCGTCGGACGCTATTTCGTGCAGGGCGCGCTCAATCGCGACTACACGCTGGTGATGGGCACCGTCGTCCTGATCGCCAGCTTCATCGTCATCTTCAATCTGATCGTCGATCTGCTCTACGGGTTGCTGGACCCGAAGGTCAGATACGACTAGGCGGGAGAGCGCACCATGACGACCGCCGATTTCGACTCCGTCCAGGCCGCGGCCTCGACCGCCGAGGTCAAGGGCCGCAGCCTGTGGGCCGACGCCTGGCGCCGGCTGCTGGGCAACCGCGCCGCCGTGGCCAGCGCCATCATCCTCGGCATCATCGCCGTGCTGTCGGTGTTCGGCCCGCTGGTCTCGCCCCATGGCGTGGAGACGGTCTATCAGTCCTACATCAAGGTGCCGCCGAGCCTGTCGGCCTATCCCAAGGCCGACGCCGTGCCGGACATCATCCGGCGGGCGCTGCGCCGATCCGGCGCCGAGGTGACCGCACTCGACCTGCAGGGCGAGCGCCTGACCCTGACGCTGGTCGGTCCCGAGCCGATCGACGAGCGCGCCGTCATCCGGCCCCTCGACCGGGCCGCCGATCTGACCGATGTGGTGGTGGCGGAAACCCGCGACGGCGGCCGCACCATGATCGTCGAGATGACCGTGGTGCAGAACTATTTCCTGTTCGGGACCGACAGCAACGGTCGCGACCTGATGACCCGGGTGATGTCCGGCGGCCAGATCTCGCTGATGATCGGATTGCTGGCGACCCTGGTCAGCCTGGTGATCGGCGTGACCTACGGCGCCACCGCCGGCTACATGGGCGGGCGCGTCGACAACGTCATGATGCGGATCGTCGACATCCTCTATTCGATCCCGTTCATGTTCTTCGTCATCCTGCTGATGGTCTTCTTCGGCCGCAACATCATCCTGATCTTCATCGCGGTCGGCGCCATCGAGTGGCTCGACATGGCCCGCATCGTGCGCGGCCAGACCCTGAGCGTGAAGCGCAAGGAATTCATCGAGGCGGCCCATGCCTGCGGCGTGTCCACCGCCACCATCATCCGCCGCCATGTGGTGCCGAACACCCTGGGTCCGGTGGTGGTCTACATGACCCTGATGGTGCCCAAGGTGATCCTGCTCGAGAGCTTCCTCAGCTTCCTCGGGCTTGGCGTGCAGGAGCCGCGGACGAGCTGGGGCGTGCTGATCTCCGAGGGTGCGAACAACATGGTCGGGTCGCCCTGGATGCTGATCTTCCCGGCGACCTTCCTGGCGATCACCCTGTTCTGCCTGAACTTCATCGGCGACGGGTTGCGCGACGCCCTCGATCCCAAGGACCGCTAGCGGATGCCGGATGTGACACCCATGGCGAACAACGACGCGGCAGCCGGGGCCAACGGCGCCGTGCTGTCGGTGGAGAACCTGGTCACCCGGTTCGACGTGCCGGACGGCGAGGTCTGCGCCGTCAACAATGTCAGCTTCTCGGTCGGCGCGGGCGAGACCGTCGGCATTGTCGGCGAATCCGGCTCCGGCAAGAGCCAGGTGTTCATGTCGGTGATGGGGCTGCTGGCCTCAAACGGCAAGGCCGCCGGCCGGGTGCGCTATCGCGGCCAGGACATATTGGGACTGCCGCCGCAGCGGCTGAACCGGATCCGCGGCGTGAAGATGTCGATGATCTTCCAGGACCCGATGACGTCCTTGAACCCGTATCTGCGCATCTCGCGCCAGCTCAACGAGGTGCTGATCCAGCACAAGGGCATGGGCGAGGCGCAAGCGATGAAGCGATCGGTCGAGATGCTGGACCTGGTGCGCATTCCCGAGGCGCGGCGGCGGATCACCATGTATCCGCACGAGTTCTCCGGCGGCATGCGGCAGCGGGTGATGATCGCCATGGCGCTCTTGTGCCAGCCGGATCTGCTGATCGCCGACGAGCCGACCACGGCGCTGGACGTGACGGTGCAGGCTCAGATCCTCGACCTGATGCGCGACCTGAAGCGCGAGCTGAACACCGCCATCATCATCATCACCCACGATCTCGGGGTGATCGCCGGGCTGTCGGACCGGGTGATGGTGATGTATGCCGGCAACATCGTGGAGACCGGCACGGTGCGCGACATCTTCTACTCCTCGCAGCACCCCTATACCGAAGGGCTGCTGAAGAGCATGCCGCGGATCGACGACGAGAAGCACGAGAAGCTGACCTCGATCCCAGGCCAGCCGCCGAACCTCCAGCACCTGCCCAAGGGCTGCAACTACCGGCCGCGCTGCCCCTACGCGTTCGAGCCCTGCGACCATGAGGAGCCGGCGCTGCAGGCGATCGGCGACGGCCGCGCCAAGGCCTGCCATCTGGAAAGCCTATGACCGACACCGCAATCGGCAGCCAGCCGCTGCTCTCCGTCCGCGACCTGAAGGTGCATTTCCGCATGCCGCGCCGGCACCTGCTGTCGCGCCACCGCGACACCCTGAAGGCGGTCGACGGCATCAGCTTCGACCTGAGGCCCGGCGAGACGGTCGGGGTGGTCGGCGAATCCGGCTGCGGCAAGTCGACCCTCGGCCGCGGCATCCTCAGGCTGATCCCGCCGACCGCCGGCCAGGTGGTCTGGCTGGGCGAGGATCTGGCGTCGCTGTCGCACAAGGCGATGCGCGACCGGCGGCGCGACCTGCAGATCATCTTCCAGGACCCGCTGGCCTCGCTCAACCCGCGCATGACGGTCGGCGACATCATCGGCGAACCGCTGCGCACCTTCTTTCCGGAGTTGCCCAAGGAGAAGGTCCGGGACAAAGTCCGAGACATGATGTCCAAGGTCGGACTGATGCCGCAGATGCTGAACCGCTATCCGCACGAGTTCTCCGGCGGCCAGTGCCAGCGTATCGGCGTCGCCCGGGCGATGGTGCTGAACCCCAGGCTGATCATCTGCGACGAACCGGTCTCGGCGCTCGACGTGTCGATCCAGTCCCAGATCGTCAACCTGCTGATGGATCTGCAGAAGGAGTTCGGCCTGGCGCTGATCTTCATCAGCCACGATTTGAGCGTGGTGCGGCACATCAGCCACCGGATCATGGTGCTCTACCTCGGCAAGCTGGTCGAGTTCGCCGACCGCGACGAGCTCTACAGCAACCCGCGGCACCCCTATACCCAGGCGCTGATCTCGGCCGTGCCGCTGCCCGACCCGGATATGGAGCGCGGCAAGCAGCGAATCGTGCTGACCGGTGATCTGCCGTCACCCCTCGCCCCGCCGAGCGGCTGCTACTTCCGCACCCGCTGTCCGCGGGCCACGGACCGCTGCGCCCAGGAGGCGCCGGACCTGGTCAACGTGTCGCCGAGTCACACGACGGCCTGCCACTACTGGGACGAGCCGTCGACGCCACCGTCGGAATGACCCCGGGCGCCTGCCGGGCGCCGGCCCCCGCCTTCGGCTCTACGGCTTCGGGCGCGCCTGGCGCAGGTACTCGCGATAGAAGGCGCGGGCGTCCACCGCCATGTTGTGCAGCGGATAGGGCCCGTCGACGTCCGGATAGGTCGCCGATTCCAGTCCGATGATCCAGTAGCGCCCGTTGAGCTCGACGAACAGCGGCGAGCCGCTGTCGCCCTGCAGCGTATCGCACTGGTGAAAGATGGTGTTGTCGTCGAAGATCTCGACCACGGGACAGTCGCGGTTGACGGTCAGCCGCCCGTCATTGTCGGAGCTGTAGCCGGCCTGGTTGACCGCGTGCCATCCGCCGTTGATTGCCGCTTCCAGATCCTCCCGCCGCAGCGGCAGCACGTCCATCATGCCGACCTCCAGGCCGATCTCCCGGTCCAGCACCAGGAAGGCCCAGTCCTGTCCGTCGATGACGGAGCTGCCTGAATGGGTGACGTTGTCGAAACCCGGCGACACGAAGCGGCCGACCACCCGGGCGCTGGCGGCCGAATAGCCATCGTCGAGGCCGGCATAGAAGATGGTCGGCGGATCGATCTGGTTGGAGTCGCTGTCGAGGAACAGGCAATGCGCGGCGGTCAGCAGGGTGCGCCGGCCAACCACAGTGGCGGTGCAATGGCCGCCGGACTCGAACACCACCTTGCCGATGGCGCTCCAGGGATAGGTGGAGGTGTCGACGAACACCCGATCGTCCTGTCCGTAGAACACGCCGCCATAGTCGCCGCGGCAATCGGCCGAGTCGGTCCCCTTGTCGCAGAGATCGGTCCCGATCGGCTCGTCGCACTCGCCGTCATAGGCCCACTCGCAGGAATTCGCCGCGAGCGAGTAACCGGTGCTGGTGCCGCTGCAATCGGCGGTGTCGGTTCCGGCCAGGCAGACACCGGTGCCGGTGCCCGGTTCGTCGCACTCGCCGTCATTGGAGAACGGGCAGCTTTCCGGCCCGGGAGAGGCCCCCTGCTGGCGGCAATCCCAGCTGTCGGAGCCGCCCGGACAGATGTTCGGCTCGTCGCACTCGCCGTCATAGGCCCAGAAACAGTCATTCGGACCGGGCTGCCCGGCACCCCGGCAATCCCAGGCATCGGTGTCGGTGGAGCAGATCTTCGGCTCGTCGCATTCACCGTCAAAGGCGTAGCGGCACGAATTCAGCTGGGCGGCCGCCGGATCGGCCAGCAGCGCTCCGACGGCGAGGAGCAGCAGCAGGGAGGAAAAGCGCCGGAGCATGCACACTCTCCAATCGGGACGTCTGGCGAGAACCGGTGCCGGGCGACACCGGCATGCCCCGGCCGCCATCGCCGCCGGAACCGGCCAACTCTAGACCGTTAGCGGGCACCCTGAACAGGCATTGCGGCGGATCGACGGCCCACATGGGCAAAAGAAAACGCCGGTCCCGGGGGCTGCCCGGAACCGGCGCCAAGGCACCGAAAATCTGTATCGGACCCGCTACGCCGCTTCGGCCATGTCGCCAAGCCGCTCACCGAAGACCCTGAGGACCTCCTGCTTCAGCACCTCCGGCTCGACATCGTCACGGGCGCTGATCAGCGCGCCGTCGACGACGATGGCCTGGTCCAGGGTCTCCGCCCCGGCCGTGCCGAGCGCCTCGGCGGTGGTCTCGTCGGCGGCCAGCTTGCGGCCCTTGGCCCGCTCGGCGGCGGCGAGGAGGTTGATCGACCCGCCGACCACCGCGACCGGCTTGTCGCCGTCGATGAATCCCTTCAGGAACCGCTGCGTGTGCGGAGTGCCGAGGAGCTTCTGAACGCTGCGCTCGCCGCCGGGGACGATCAGCGCGTCGAAATCCGCCGCCAGCGCGCTGGACAGCGGCACATCCACCGGGAAGTAGTGGCCCCAGGCTCCGCCGTGCCACCCGTTGACCAATGCCTGCTCGGGCGAGACCAGCTTGACGACCGCGCCAGCGGACAGCAATCCACGCTGCGGTTCGGTCATTTCGGTTTCCTCGAAGCCGTTGGCGGCAAGGATGGCGACGGTTTTCTGTGCGAGCGGTTTGTCGGTCAATGCGGGTCTCCTCTTGTCGATGTGTCCCTGATGTCTTTGTCTCACGACGCCGTCCGGCCCGGCCGGTCGGCGTCGGTGTCGCATCACACGCCGGATTGCCGGTGCGACCCCCTTATGGGGGTTCCCGGGTCAAAACCGGTCCGTCGGCGCTGCGCTTTCGCGTAACCCGATGCCCAACCGCGACCAATTTGCGGTGGCGCCCGCCCGTGCCTCGACAGAGGGGCAGGCCTTGCAAAGATGCGACCCGCACGGCCCAGGAGCCGCGCGTGACGTTCGTTAAGAGGTGGCTAGGTCGGGCCCTTAAGTCAATGACTTTTTTGGCTTTCCGGCCCAGCGGTGGCAAATTGACAACACCGTGTACACATTCGCTGCCATTCGCGACGCTTTCGGTCCCGAGCAGGGCGCCGGTGGAAATTCGTGATCATTTGCGACGGCCGTCCGGCTGTCAGAGCGGCGCCGGAAGACCATATCTTGAAGCAATCAGAAAAAGGGCGGAGGCCATGATCGTGCGGAATTTGCGAACCGTTTCCTTGATGGCGCTGGCGGTGCTGCTCGCGGTGCCCGCCGATGCGTCCAGCCGTCAAGGCCGCTGTGAACCCGTCGTCGAGCAGGAAGTGAGCCGGCTGCAGGTCGATCCCGGCCGGGTCGGCGCCATCTCGATTCAGGTGCGCCGCCACGAAAACCGGCAGGGCAACTCGCGGATCCAAGGCGTGCTCGGTTGGGTCGAACTCACCGACTGCGCCGGACGACTTGTGGTGGACATGGCGCGGAATTGCCGCGTCAAGCAGGTCTATACCCGGGGTGAATGCACGGTCCCGGGCGTTGCGGCGTTCTAGGACGGCTCGGCCGAGCGCCGTCGGTCAGGAGTCGGCGCGCGCCGGCCAGGGGATTCGGCTGAAGGCCACGCCCTCATCGGCCAGTTCGGCCACCTCGTCGTCGGTGGCCTCGCCGTAGATGTCGCGATGCGGCGCCTCGCCGTAATGGATCTTGCGCGCCTCCTCGGCAAAATCGGCGCCGACCGGATCGCAGGTATCCTCGATATGCCGGCGCAGTGCTTCCAGCTTGGTCCGCACTTCGCTGTTGACCATCATGGTCGCCGCCTCGGAGGCATCGGGCTTGCGGGCAGCCCGGTCACCGACCGTGCCCTTGGAAATCCGGGGCGCCATGGGAGCCTTGACGACGCGTGTGTCGCCGCAGACCGGGCAGGAAATCTCTCCGGCCGCCGCCTGCGCATCATAGGTTGCACTGTCCCGGAACCAGGCTTCGAATCCGTGGCCATCCGGGCATTTCAACTCATACAATATCATCTTTGGCCGACCATTCCCCCCGGCGATATGTCATACTCCTGTTATCTTGGTTGCGGAACCGGAAACGACAAGCGGCGCGCGGCACTGCCCGCCGAACCGGGCCGACAGGCCATCGTCCTGGGTGCTGCGCTTTGCACCGCTGGTGCCGCGGTCGGGCGCGGTTCTGGACCTTGCCTGCGGCGGCGGCCGGCATCTTCGCGCCTTTCTCGACCGTGGCCATCTGGTGGTCGGAGCCGACATCGACACGCGCGGCCTGGCGGATTTGCAGGGTCGGGCCGAGGTGGAGATCGTCACCGCCGATCTGGAGGCCGGCGCCTGGCCGTTCGCCGCGCGCCAGTTCGCGGCCATCGTGGTCACGAATTACCTGCACCGCCCGCTGTTCCCGGCCATCATGGATGCCCTGGCGCCGCGGGGCGTGCTGATCTATGAGACGTTCGCCGTGGGCAACGCCCGGTTCGGCCGTCCCTCCTGCCCGGACTTCCTGCTGCGAAACGGCGAATTGCTGGACCGGGTGCGCGGTCGCTTGCAGGTGATCGCCTACGAACATGGCGAGGCTTCCTCGCCGAAGGCGGCGGTCGTCCAACGCCTGGCGGCCATAAACGATCTGACGCCGGCGCCGGATCTGGACGGCGATCCGGAACCGGCGCCGCTGCCGGCACCGTAACGACGGCAAACTCTGGGGAGGCATGATGAGCAAAATCCGGTGGGGGGTCCTGAGCACGGCCCGGATCGGCTGGGAGAAGGTGATTCCGGGCATGCAGACCGGCGCCCTTTGCAGCATCGACGCGATCGCCTCGCGCGACGTCGACCGCGCCCGCCAATGGGCGGACAAGCTGGGCATTCCGAAGGCCTACGGATCCTATGAGGAGCTGCTGGCCGACCCGGAGATCGACGCGGTCTACAACCCGCTGCCCAACCATCTGCACGTACCCTGGACCACCAGGGCGGCGGAGGCCGGCAAGCATGTGCTGTGCGAGAAGCCGATCGCCATCACCGCCGCCGAGGCGGAGCCGCTGCTGGCGGTGCGCGACCGCACCGGCCGCTACATCCAGGAAGCCTTCATGGTGCGCACCCATCCGCAATGGGTGAAGGCCAAGGAGATCCTGAAATCCGGACGGATCGGTGAGATCCGGGCCATCCAGGGCTTCTTCAGCTACTACAACGACGATCCCGACAACATCCGCAACATGGCCGATATCGGCGGCGGCGGCATGCTGGACATCGGCTGCTACCCGACCACGACGTCACGCTACATGCTGGATGCCGAACCGCTGCGGGTGGTGGCGCTGCTGGACCGTGACCCGAGATTCGGCACCGACCGGCTGGGCAGCGCCATCTACGAATACCCCGGCGGCGTGCAGGCGAGCTTCGTCTATTCCACCCAGCTGGTCGGCTATCAGCGCATGCACTTCCTCGGCACGACCGGCCGAATCGAGATCGAGATCCCGTTCAACGCCCTGACCGACCGGCCGAGCCGGATCTTCGTGGATGACGGCTCGAGCCTCTCCGGCGACGGCATCGAGACGATCGAGGTGGCGACCTGCGACCAGTACGGGGTGGCCGGAGACGCCTTCTCCAAGGCGATCCTCGACGGCGCGCCGCAGCCGGTGCCGCTGGAGAACACCATGGCCAACATGCGGGTGATCGACGCGGTATTCCGATCCGCCGACTCCGGCGCCTGGGAAACGCCGTAATCTGGGGGTATCAGCAGGCCCGTCCCTGCCCATTCCACCCGAGACCCGGACATGGCCTTTTCAGCAGACCCCTTGACGGAGGGTGCTCCCGACCGGCATCCATCCCGTCGCCCGACCCGTGATGCCGCAAGACCGATGATCGATCCGACCACAGAAGAAGGGCTTCGCGAGGCCGGCTATGGCGGCTTCGTCACCATCGGCTCCCTGCGCGAGCACGGCTTCGCAGGCATCCCCGATGAGCCCGGGGTCTATCTCGCGCTCTATTCCTCCGACGACCCGCCCCGCTTTCTCCCGGCCAGCCCGGCCGCGACGCTGGGCAAGGAGCTGGCGACGATCCCGGTCGGCGAGCTGGAGGAGGATTGGGTCGATGGCGCCTATGTGCTCTATGCCGGCATGGCCGGTGGCAAGGGCAAGCCGGCCACCCTGCGCACCCGAATCGAGCAGTTCCTGGATTTCGGCCGCGGCCAGAAGACCCGCCACCGCGACGGCCGCGCCGTCTGGCAGGTCGTGCGCTCCAGCGCGCTTGTGATCTGCTGGCAGGCGACACCGGGCGCCGACCCCTGGGGCAAGCGCAACTCCTTCTTGTCGGCCTTCAAGGACCGCCACGGCGGCGCCCCCTTCGCCAACCGCGCCGGACAGTCGCAGTACTGACAACCGTTCGGCCGGCTATTCCCCGGCCAGGCGCAGCGTATCAGACGCCGGAGGCGGGAAGCTGCGGTCGTGCCGCAGGGCCGGCACGGCGGTCCGGGCCTCCTCCACCCGGGCCAGGTCGACCTCGGCGGTGACCACGCCGACCTCTTCCCCGGCATCGGCCAGCACCTCGCCCCATGGGGCGATGATCAGCGAGTGGCCGAAGGTCTCGCGGCCCT
>JAAUYH010204501.1_pt1 | contig 16300 bp, 12 predicted proteins | sample 7278061 | NCBI WGS metagenome assembly JAAUYH01 (sample SAMN14350203, study PRJNA611818) | marine sediment metagenome | isolation source: surface marine sediment (0.6m) | place: French Polynesia: Moorea | collected 2018-08 | reverse complement strand
GGCCGGTCGATCGCGGCTCGACCCAGCCTTTCTCGACCATCGGCTCGGCCGCTTCGAGGATGCTCTCCTCCGTATTCCTGAGTTTGATCCCGAGCAGCTCCCTGGGACGATCGCTCCTGAACTGGAAGCGCAGGTTGACAGAAGCCAGCGCCAGGCGAAGCGAATAGCGTTTGTCGAAGTACGCGGCGATGTACAAAATCAGCTTCGGCAATACCCACGTAGGCGTCTTGAATTTGCGCGACAGGACCTTCGAGATCTCGAGCATCGACATCTGCCGGTCCGAGAAAATAATGCGATGGCCCGCAGCTTTGTCCGATGTCAGTGCAAGCACATGTCCTTTTGAGACGTCGCCTGCATCGACCAGGTCAAGCCGCATCGGCGCGCAGGCGGGATAGGTCCAGCCGACGAGATCGCGAATGAACGCAAGGCTCGAACGGATGTGATGTTTCGCGAGTGGCCGGCCGATCACCACCGACGGGTTTATGGCCACCGCTTGCACACGATCGGCGTGCTGGTCCGCGAACTCCCACAGCAGGCGCTCCGACTGCGTCTTGCCCATGCCGTAAGGGTCCAGCCATATGTCGTCGCTCGTGCACCAGTCGTCTTCGGTATAAGTCTTGTCCTGCTGGTCGTAACTCATGACCGCGGCAATCGACGAGGTCATGACGATGCGTCTGACACTCGACGTCCTGGCAACGGAATCGAGCACGTTCCGCGTGCCTTTGACCGCCACATCGATAATCTGCTTTTGCGGGTCGGGAGCGGACAGCATTACGGCTGCGGCGGTGTGGATCAACGCATCGCAACCGTCGAGCGCGGCATCGAGGCTGCCGGGTTCGAGCAGGTCTGCCTCGAACAACTCGAGCTTCCCGGGATACCGCTCCTCGAGAACATCGAGATGCTCACGCTTGGTATCGTCGCCGAGGTCGCGCACGGTCGCGTGAACGGAATAGCCTTCGTCGAGCAGGTCGACAATGACGTGGCTGCCGATGAACCCTGCGGCTCCCGTTACGCAGACGCGACTCATTGCCGTTTTGATTCTTCGAGAAACTCAAGCATCGGCGCATTATATACAGGAATCAAAACACGCCTTTCAAAAACCGATACCTGCCGGAGCCAGGTGCACGAAAACCATGTGCCGGAGAAAAGTCGGTACACGACGGCTGCAAAGCCGTCTAGAAACAGGGCATAAACTACTAGAACGAGAATCCATATCGCGATGTTCCTCAGCGCTCGAACAAAAAACTGAGTCAGTTGCAGCGGCTCACTCGGCTTGTCCTGCAGCAGGTGCGTCTCTGCACTCTTTGCGTTGGCCAGATTTTTTCGGCGACACTTAATTGCTCATACAGTGATCCGGTGCTTTGCCTGATTTCGTCTTCCTTTCCTCCGATTCGCTCTGTTTATATCGAACGGGCGAACCCGGCCTCTTCAACTTCTTTGGAGATATCAGGCTCAGCCATGGATTGATTGGCCGGCATTGCGCGAGTCAGCTCGTTTGTCGGTCCCGAACCAGCACTACGATTACGACGGCTATTGCGGCAACGAGAAAACCATAGGCAACCATTGCAGACAAACTGGATTGCCTCGCAATGACATCTACAGACGCTTGAACACTGCCCGCGGCAGCAGATGTTGGTGGATGCTGACTGCGGTAGACACATGCTCCTAACACACCCAGCACAGACCCGTAAGTCAAGAATGTCGCGATTGAACCGGGTATCCGTCTGGGGGTGAGCGTCCATGGCGTCGATAGTAGCGGATCGCTGCGGTCCTCCGCGCTCCAGCCCTCGCCATCGGCCATCGCATGGAAATGCCGCGACGTTCTTAGCGCCGTCACAACCAGATATATCGCGATTGCGGCCAGTAGCCATGGGAATAGTACAAGCATCTGTTTGACAGTGAGAATGCCCCGTGCCCACGTCGGGATTGCACGTTCCATTACCTTCTGAAGCTCGGCCTCAAGGTTCTGGATCGCGGTTTCAATACCCTTCAGCTTCTTCGCCTTGGTAGCGGCAGCAGCTTCAAGCTCTCTCTTGATCTTGGCCGCATCCTCTAGTGCGCCATTCAATAACGACGTCAATTCGGCCCCGATCTGGTATGCCGTCTCGTCTTTACGAAGCCGCGTGCTCCACCACCTGACTGGTTTATATCTCTCCAGCCAATCGTCGATCGCCCGTTCGAGCTCGTCCGGTACTTTCGCGAGTCTATTCCCCTCGGGCAGCTTGGCGGTTGCCGCCCGTAACGGCAAAATGACGTCCGTTCTGAGCTCCGACGCGATCTCATCAAGTATTTCATTTGATCGTTGGCGCGGCGCCGCGACTTCGCCTGCAGCAAACTCATCTTTCAGCTTCTGAATTTCGTCGGTCCACGGTTGCTCTGTGATCTTATTCGTAACCGCGCCGAGCTGATTCTGTACCTCCGGGATCCTGTCAATTTCTGCTCGGAGTTTTGCGAGATCGGACTTCTGCGTGTCTATCTCACTTTGCTTGCCAGCGGATTTGATGTGATAGGGCTCGATGACAGCGAGAAGGATGATCAGCGCGAACGCCACTCCGCCAATTCCGATGCGACGAACACTCGTCTCGCCCGAGCTCCAGAGCTGCGTGTGTCGTTTTAGCTTCGTTGCTGAATCCATAGGCGTAATCTCATCGAAGAACTGCTCTTGTTCCAGGAAACTGCGATTGCCCTACCGCGGTCAAGCGGCAGACTGTGCTATCGAGCATCTGTCACGCCGACAACCGCCCGCGGATCGATACTCGATCGGTTTGCCCAGTCAGAGAGATTCGGCGGCCGGTAAGTCTCATCGTCGCGCCATTTGTCGAATACCGATTCGTCGATGGTTTCATAGTGCGGCTCTAGCCAGCCGCCCGTGACTTTCTCCCTATCCCTTCCGATTCCGCGGTACGTGCGGCGCCCGAATTTGATGAGCCGATAAGCGCCTTTCAGAAACTCGGCGTATGAGTCGACCGGCGCAATCAGGTGTTCGTCGCCCAGCAAACTTATGTTCGTTCGGAATCCCAGGCCCACGTCTTTCGCCTTTTGCTGAATCCACTGAAGCGGTATTTGCGCCAACGGATCATTCCGGTAACCGCCGCCGACGTTGGAGTGCGCGCCTACGAACCAACGCTGTTCAACGGTCGGCGGTGGGCTGTGCGTTTTGTCCGGGGCTTTTTCGGGAATGTAGTGATACCAAAGAGACGGCGGATATGGCTTGCGATGCTCGTCGATGGCGAGTGCGTGATAGGCGTGATCGAAGGAACTGCTGAGCCTCGTAAAATGAGCGTTGAATTCACCCCGATTTTCGTGGCGGGAGCGACGAACGCCCAATCCCAAAGCGCCGACAGTATCCCACACGCCAATAAAAGTGATTCGAACCCGGCGGCTGTACTGAACCATCCACCGATCTTCGAGACTGAGATTCGAATCCGTATCTACGGATTTCGGGAGTCGATATATCGGCCGCGCATCGCCGCGCTCGTAGCGTTCCAGAACCTGCAAAACGGGAATTGGCGCTCCTGGCCTCACTATTCCGCATTTCGAAATCATGCCCGCAAGGCTGCGAGCTGTGAACGCACCCCGGCTGAAGCCGAATATGTAGATCTCGTCATCGTCGTCGTAGTGTTCGACGAGCCACTGATAGGCCTGGCGGATGTTCGTCGACAAGCCCTCGCCCAACAAGCCGCCCCGAAGCCGGTCGTACCAATGAGTTCCAACCCCCGTGTCGTAGTAGACACGCTGCTCGACGCCACTTCCGTCCCGTGGCGACACCATGGAGCGGAGTCGCCATACATTGGTATTGTCCCCGGGTTCGTTCCAGGTTCCGTCCAGAAACAGCGCCAGACGCTTCATCGATAACCCCTAACTGATGTATGTCAGGTGAAAGTCTCCAGGAGCCGCATGACCGACATACTAAAGGCCTTGAAGTTGTTCTCCAGGGCGGCGATGCGTTTATTTCGGTTCGCGGAGGCATTCACAATCTGCATCAGCTGTTCGAAGCGCTGTTTGTCGATCTTCCTCGGGAACAGGCGCTCCACGTCTTTCGTCGTCAGCGTCGTAAGTCGCGCCAATTCCTCGGCGAACTCTTTGTTCGTCGCCTTGGCTTGGAGTTGGAAATCAAATGGCATCTCAGGCTCTCCGTGACAGGAGTCTATTGCGCGTCGGACGTTGTGTCCGGTGCGTTGAGGTCATCGAGGAGATTCCGCATGACTTCTTCATCAAGTATGGGTTCGTCCTCGCTGACCGGATTCAGTTGTTCGAGTTGTTCGATTACCTGGTTCAGCGACTCGGTGCCGCTGGCAAAGCCATCGCTCGCTGTGACAATTCCGTCGAGGACTTTATTACGCTCTTCCAGGATGCCGAGCTTTCTTGCGATTTCGTCCTGCAGCTGCGTCACCTGCACGACGGAATCCAGGTATGAACGTATTTGTAAATGTCCGGCACGCAAGCTTCCATAGGTGTAGTCGAGCTCGGACATATATCTTCTTTCGCTGTCGCGAAGGCGGTCTCTCCATTCTTGTCGTATTTTGCCTATTTCTTTCATTGCGGCTTCGCTGAACTCGAACATCAGGTTCGAGAATCGGACGCGATACTGAATCTTTGCGACATCCAGTGCATCGACAATAATCTGAGCTTCTGTAATGCTGAATCGGCCCGAACCAACGAGCAGTCGCTGTAGCTCGTCGGTATCGATGTCAAGGCCGGTCAGCGTTTGTTCGAGCCGCGCCTGAACCTCCTCATCCTGTATCGCCCGATTCAAGAAGCTGGGAATCCATTCGTTGTCGATGAATTCATTGACGCGGTACTCGAGCTGCGCGAAGTAAGCGCGCGCAAGGTCGCGATGCGACGCTTCGATATAGTTGACCTGTTCGAGCACGACGTCGGATAGCTCGACAGTCTGCGGTGGAGAAGAGACGCAACCGGAGGCGGCCATAGACAGGACCGCCGCCGCAACGAGCGGCGATTTGACGCTTCGGATCTCGATCGTACGGCTCATAGGCGCATGAATTATTGTTCTTTTGCCAGACGGGCACGATTGGGTCGCGAACACATGCTGCTTTTGCAGACACGAGATAGAAACCGCGTGCAACCCCCAGTTGATGTCCCGAACTGCGGCACATCAGACCAATTATTGTACTTTCATCGTATCAGCTACTAATCTGTTAAGTATAGACCACAAAAAGTAACGCATAAACGTCGGTACGGTGAAAAACCAGTGCGGTTCGAGCGTGATCGACGGTCCCTCCGACCGCCCGGGGCAGCTACAGCACACAGTCCGGTACATAGAACAAGAAGGGGAATGCCATGCGCGGAGTGTCATTTGTCCTGCTGAGCCTGCTTTGTGGGCCGGCTTTTGCGGGCCTTATTTTTGGCAGCATCAATGTCCACGATCAGCCCCTGAGGCAGCATGACCTGGCTGTCGAGTGCAGCCGCGATACGTACCCGGGGAGGACTAACGACAACGGATCCTACAGCATCAATGCTTCCGAAACAGGGCGCTGCACACTCGTGGTCCAGTACGGCGGAGACAGAGCGACTTTTGATGTTTTTTCAGAAAGGAATCCATCGCGAAACGACCTGACGTTGATCCGCCAGAATGACCGCTGGGTTCTGAGGCGAAGATAGTATGTCTGCGGAACAAAAATCGGGCTGGGATAAAGCGGATATCGTCCTCAAGCCAGTTGGCGGACTCTTGACGGCCCTGGCTGTGGTGTGGCTCGGGCACGCCGGCAGAGCTGCCCTGGAGACTCGACAAATCACGGAGGCGAATACGAGACTGTATGCCGAACTGATGAGTTCGAGGGAGCGAGCCGACAGCTCGCTGCGGCAGGGTATGTTTCAGACGATCATCGACAAGTTTTTGTCGATCCCCAGCACCGAAGAAACACCGTCTGGCGCAGCCCTCGAGCGTGACGTGCTGAGACTCGAGATTCTCGCTTACAACTTCCACGACGCCCTGGATCTCGCGCCTCTGTTCAAGGACGTTCACAGAAAGCTTACTGGCTCCAACGGCTCTCCCGATCAGGGCCTCGACGAGGAGCTGAGGGCCGGGCTCCTGGACCGGCTCGAAAAAGTGGCGAGAGAAGTGACCGACAAGCAAATTGCAGCGCTGGAGGACAGCGGTGCCGTCGTACGGAAGCAGATTATCCTGGAAGAATTCGCGACGAATCAGCTTTTCCAGGATTTCATAAACGGGCAATTGCATCTACGCGAAGACGAAGATACACCGCCCGTAGGCAAGTCATTCGCTGTCGATGTGGTCGATGTCGACAAGGAGAAAAAAGAAGTCGAAGTACGCCTGACCGTTTGGCCACTGGATAGCGCCGATTCCATCGTCGACATCACATTTCATGTCGGCTTCTTCGATTTCCCGATGATCGACAACACGAGAATAGAGAATAACGAACGTTGTGCGATCGTTCTCACCGGTTTCGGCGACTATACGGCGAGCCTGGCGCTTGTGTATTTTCCAGGGTCCCGGGCGAGCCTGAAAGAGAAGCCGTTCTATGACGAAATTATCAACCAACTCAGCCGAACGAGTATGTAAGTGTCGAATGCCGCAGACATGAGAGGGACCATCGCAGTCATGCTCGTCGTCGCCTGCTCATGGATTTCGGCCTTTGCGCCAGCCGCACGGGCCGAAGACGAAGGACCCGATAGCCTTAGTGCGCGGCTGACGATCAAGGTAATAGGACGCGACGGAAATACAAAATCGGCCATGAAAGGCGCGGAAGTAAGCGCGCCAGGCCTGGGCGCCAGGACACAGACCAATTCATCCGGTGTAGCAACGATGACGGGACTGGAAGCCGGGACGCTAAAGCTACTGGTTTCCCGGGATGGTTGGACCAGGCAAGAGCAGACTATCGTCATCGATGAAGAACAGGAATCGGTGACGATTGAGCTTACTCGCCTTCTGACGAAGTTGACCGTCAAGGTCCGCGGCGTCAGCGACGATGGAACCAAAAAGGTCGTGGAGGGATGCAAGGTGAGAATTGCGTTGGGTAGCGGCGGATCTTTTGAGAAACCGACAGACAGCTCCGGGGTTGTGGTTTTTGACCAACTGCCTCGAGGGGTTGCGATGGTCAAAGTCATTCCGCAACAGAGCTGGCGAACGAAGGTAGAGTCCAATTATCGACTCAAGGACGAAAAGCAGACACTCGAACTCGCGTTGGAAAGAAAGTTGCCGCCTCAGCCCCAAGATGAGTCGAGTGATTAGTACTGAAAAGGAGAAATACTCCACGACAAGCGAAAGAATCGGAAGAACAACCACTCAAAGAGAGGGAAACGATGAGTGCGAAGGACCATTGGATCAAGACCGGTTCGGACGGCGAACTGGACGGTACGACCCCGGAAGAGATCAACAAGCTGGTTGGCCGGCTCGCCAGCGAAGAAAAAATCGTCATACATCTGCACGGCGGCCTCGTATCTGAATCCAGGGCAACTGCGAAAGCGAAGGAGCTCATTCCGGAATACCGGAGCGTAGACAGCTATCCGGTTTTCTTCATCTATCGAACCGGTGTTTTTGAAATCATTCGCAACAATCTTCGCGAGATTGCCAACGAGAAGATCTTCAAGAAGCTCGCGAAGAAACTCCTCAAGTATGCGATCGGCAAGCTAACCACGGTCGGGGGTGCGAAGGCCGTGGGCGGTCTGGATATGCCGCGTGATCTGGCTGTTGCGATCGAATATAAGAAACTCGAGAAGAACGTCGAGCCGTACTCTGACGTCGCGGCTATCGAGGGGCTAAAGCAACTAACTGACGAAGAAGAGAAGCTCTTCATGGACGATCTGGCCACGGACGTGGATTTTCAGACGGAAATCCAGGCAATTGTCGACGGCGCTACCGACGATCAGGAAAAAGTCAAGACGGGCGCAAAGGGTATAACGCTCAGCCACAGGGTGTCGTCGAAAACACTGATGTCTCCGGAGGTCGTACAAGACCTGGTCGAAGACGCCAGCATGAAGGACGGCAAAGGCATTTTTTCGACTGCCAGAGCCATTCTCAAGGCCGGCGCCATATTGCGCCGAGTCGTCTATCGATATTGGAAGAAGCGCGATCACGGACTGCATCCGACCATCGTAGAGGAGCTGCTGAGGGAGTTTTACCTGGCGAATATCGGCGCTGCCGTCTGGAACACAATGAAAAAGGAGACGAGCGATACCTTTGAGTCTGCTCCCGGGGGCGAGGTTCGTGGAGGGCGGTATTTCGTCGACAAACTTGGGGAGACGCTCAAGGATACCGGACATACACCGGAAGTCACGGTAGTCGCGCACAGCCTCGGATCAGTATTCGCATGCAATCTCATCCAGGACCTGGCCGCGTCGCGGAAAGATCCCAATCATCCCCTTCCGAGCACATTTCAGTTGAAGAATCTGATTCTGCTGGCCCCTGCGGTGGAGTGCGAAGTGTTTGCCGATACGTTACGAGAGAACCGAAAGCTGTTCGAGAAGTTTCGAATGTACTCTCTCGATGATGAGCATGAATCCAACTATTGGGAGGTGCCTGCCGTCTACTCTCGCTCGCTGCTGTATCTCGTCTCCGGAGCATTCGAGGAGACGGACGACGAGAAAAGCGCGTTCGATCGTCCTCTGGTCGGTATGCAGCGTTACATCACCGAAGACGACGTCTACAAGATGGCCGATGTCAAGAAAGTCAGAAAGTTCTTCGCCGAGGACAACGATTACACAGTCTGGGCCGTTGTAGACAAAGGCGACGGCCTGGCATCGGATGCCGTCCGACATGGTGGATTTGACGATGCCGTGTTCAAACCCGGCCAACAGGAGCGGCGTGCAACGCTCGACAGCATTCTGCACGTTATTCAACACGGAATGTAATGACGAACAAGCTCCATTTCGGCGTGTCGGTCGGTATCGATCGCTATCCCGAATTTCCGGACCTGTCATTTGCGCGAGATGACGCGGTTGCATTTGCAGATTGGATGAAGAAAGACGGCGGGGGTGGTATTCCGAAGGAGAACGTTGAATTGGTCGTGGCCAGCGACTTGGAAATGGCTGACGATACGCCACGACGAAAAGCCGTTCCTGTACGGACGACCGTTTATGAGGCGATCCAGGCATTCTGGGAAGTTGTCCGGTCGCACGTAGAAGAAGAACCGGAAGACTGGCCGGAGACCCGCCTCTATGTTTACGTGTCGGGCCACGGGATCGGGCCGAGCACAAAGGACTCAGCGCTGTTGCTGGCCAATGCCGGACCCAGAAATTTTGGTGAGAACATCTCCTGCTTCGAATTGGTCAAGCATCTTGGAGAAGCCCAGTATTTCGCAGAAGTCGTTATCTTCGCCGACTGTTGCAGAGACCGCGTTACGAACGCACCGCTGGGCAAGCCGCCTTGGACGCTGGAGGATCGAGATTTCGGCGAGGTCAATACCGCGCTCGGCGTCGCTGCCGATTACGGCGGCAAAGCCTACGAACCGGACGCGGATGAAGTGGAAGACCCCGACGAGTATCGCGGCCATTTTACGAGAGCCCTGCTGGAAGGCCTGGACGGCCAGGGCGCGAACGGCGAGATCAATACACAAACCCTCGCAAGCTATGTCGACGAACGCGTCAAAGAGCTGCTGAAGCCAAAACGCAAGTCCCAGAAGTGCCACATATACGCTGACTCGACCAATCCCATCGTATTTGGCATCAAAGCCGCTTCGGGTCTGCAGTTCAAAATCGTATTCGAATCGGACTATCACGGTGAGGCGGTGCTCCTCGATGGTGACACCAACGAGGTTAAACGCAGGCAAATCGATGGCAACGGATCGCAGTGGCCATTGTCGCTGAACAAGGGCTTGTACCGGGTCGTCACGCCGGACGGGAGTGGGGCCAACTTCAAGCGTGACGGGTATTTCTCCGTCGTTGGAGGGGAAGATGTCGTCCTCTAAACGGTCAATCCGACAACAGGTTCATTTGCGGTCAGAGTCCGGCCCCATCGAAATCAAGCTCCTGAACAAAGAGCTGAATGTCGTCGCGAGCGGCCTCGGCGAATTAAGGCGAAAAGTCGAACCGGGCCTGTATCTCGCCAGGTTCGATTCGGGGACGGACGAAGACGAAAGATTTATAACCGTGAGTCCTGGCGAGGATTATGAAGATTTGCGCATATCGCTGCCGATCCGGTCTGCAGCACCATTGGCTGGTACGGGCGGATTCGACGAAGCTCAAGCCCGCGCCGTAGCAAATTGCAGCCTGCAACCACAAATCACTGTTGGCGAAGGCGGGCGACTTCTGGTTTTTGTGCGCAATTCCGAAAAACACCGCTCGAATAAGATCAACCTGTCCGATACGGACATCCGCAGTTCAGAGGGAGAACTGCTGGCTAAGCCAGATCAAGCCGCCATGCGTTCCTATGACGAAGGCTGGGCTTGTTGCAGCATCGACGTGCCAGAGGGCGGCTATGTCGTCCGGTGGCACAACAAATGGCACTCCCGCTGGGACACGGCGAAAATCAAGAGCAACGTGGTGGATCAATCGATGTGGGTGCAATCCGGATGGACCACCGCGTTGTTCCTGAATACCGACTCACGTAAGGATTTTCGTCCGCGAATGACGGGCATGAGCGTGCAAATGCGGCGTATGGAGAGCGGTTTCAGGCATGACGGCGATGACGCCGATACCCGAATCAACCAGGTCAATCAACTGGCAATCAACAGCATTATCTACGGGGACGCACTCGTGCCGACTGATCTCATTAAGCTGGTCAGACACGAGCAGCATGGCAACCCGATGGTTGGAATACTCGGCGCCCACGCTCTGCTCCAGGAATACGTTCCGCGCTGGACTTATTTCGATGATCTCGTTCGGGCGCTGTTCAAAATCGCCCCGACGCATCCGGACGTGGTGGCTTTACGGGTGCTCGGAAAAGAGTATCGACGTGACAAATCACATACTCGCTCGGAGATGATCTCGTGGCCGCCGATGATCTACGCCGGTTATCGCGGTCTGATCGATCGAGACTTTGCAGAGGGCGGGCTTATTGGCCCGGAAAGTCACGCGGACACGGTTGCGGTCCGGCTTTTGCCCCAGGGACCCTGGACGGTCTGGAGTCACGTTGAAGACGCAGTTGCCGAAGAAGCTACCGCTGTCGAGGGCGTATTGCGTGAAAGAGAGACCGTGGACCGGATACTGAAGGAAGTTCAAAAAAGGCTTCGCTCGAAATCGCGGGCCGCCGTCGCTGAGATCGGCAAGCCAGAGACCATATCTGATGCCGCTAACAAAGCGGACCCGGCCGTTGGCCAGGTTGCGGATTTCCTGGATACGATGCAGAGCGGAAAACAGTGGCCGGACGCCAAAACGATTGCGAGCCAGATATCCCAGGTTGGTCTTCCGGTGTCAACCGTAGTCCGCGCACTTCACACGATGAAAGGAATGAAGAGTTGAAAAAGAAAATACTTCCTCCGGCAAGGCCGGACCTGGCCGCTGACAAAAAGGGCAAGCGATGAACGAGCAGGAAATGAGAGACAAACGCCTGACTTTCACCAACACCTGTTTGTTCGAAACACCGGGAGGTGTCCGGTATACGCAGGACAGCCCGATACTGCCTAATGTATGGCTGGCGTTCGCGCTCGAGCCGCGAAGCCAGCAGGAGCTGATCCTTACGGTCACTGCTGACGGCGGCACCGGCAAAGCCGCCAGTCGCCTGCGGCGGATGCTCAATAACCTGAGAAAGAAGAGGCCAACGATTGGTGGCGACGACGCGGGCGCGGAGAGGAAACGAGCACGGATTTGCTACATACCCGGACAAATCGCAGTGAAACTCTATTTCGATGAAATGATGCGAGTCGTGCTGCCGCTTACGCCGTGGTGGCATGAAACCTACGACACGCTGCGTATGCTGGAACGCGAATTCAGGAAAAAGAAAGCCAATCCGGCCGACTGGATACCGTTCCCACAGCCGGACGATAAAGGGATGCGAGAGAAAGACCTGGTCGACGCCCTGATGCTAATGCGCAGGGAGATTGACTCATCCGCGGGTGGGCAGGTTCGCGGAAAGCCTCTGACTAAAACAAAACAGTCGCGGCTGCAGTATATTCGCAGGATTCCGCCTGATTTTTGCTGGCTTGTGCGAATCGCCGGATTGATTGGAGACTGCTTTGAAAACGGAACACAGCTTCTCGACACAAAGGACTGCCTTAGTTCAAAAATAAATCGCGACTTCAGAGCCCGGGATACCGACCGCATAGAAGACTCAGCGACGCGAGAAGCCCGCCAGGCAAAAGAAAGGCAGAGCCAGCGAGACGCATTGCAGACCAGATTTGGAATCGTCAAAGCGTTCGTCAATATTTACGAAAACTGGTGTCCGAAGCGGACTTATCCGACGGATCGCATGATTTGGCGGGTGACGAAAAATCGTCGCGTACACCTGGCAGTAGCGAAGTCATCACTCACGGTCAAGGCGGATGCCGCGCGACGATTGTTCGATATATCTTGCCGAAACATTACCTGGGCGGTACTCGATAGCGGAATCGACGGCAAGCATCCGGCGTTTAGATTGACTTCTGAAGACCACGAAAACGAAGTGCGACGCCAGCTTGCAAAAGAGCAAGAAGAAGATACCGGCGATCCGGTGTTGTCTGTCAACAGACTCGAAAGCAGGGTGATCAAGACGCTCGATTTCACCCGATTGCGCGAGCTGCTCGACTACGATATCGAAAGCGCCCAGGAGGACGAAGTGGCGCAGGCTCGCAAGCATCGGATGGAACAGGATATCGCCCGCAGGATGTCAGGCACCCCGATGGGCAAAAAGCCGCCGGAGAGTAGCGTTGTCGAAGCCCGGGCGTTATTGGAAGAATTACAAAGGCGAATCCGGGAAGGCAAGGACATTAATTGGCAAGACCTCGAAAATGCAATTGTCGTAGAGGATCCGGAAACACCCATTAACGATCATGGGACGCATGTAGCCGGGATTCTTGGTGCGGACTGGATCGAAGAAGATGATGAGCCCGAGGTGGATTTGCCGCTGAATTTGCGACCGAGACGCATGCAGGGAGTCTGTCCGGACATAAATCTGATTGACGTCCGCGTTTTCCGCGAGGATGGACTTACCGACGAATTCGAGCTGCTTGCTGCAATTCAGTTCCTGCGCTGGATGAACACGCGTGCGGGCACGATGCAGGTGCACGGTGCCAATCTCAGTCTGTCGCTCATTCACGAGGTCCGGCGATTCGCGTGTGGTCAGACACCTATTTGCGATGAGTGCAACGAGGCATCGGCGCTCGGGATTGTAATTGTAGCTGCAGCCGGCAATCGCGGATTCGAAATGGAAGACGTCGAAACCATTCGCTCGACCGACAGTTACAAATCGGTATCGATAACTGATCCGGGTAATGCAGCAAATGTCATTACCGTCGGCGCCACGCATCGAAAACGACCGCACGAGTATGGCGTAAGCTACTTCTCGAGCCGCGGCCCGACGGGCGACGGCCGGTTGAAACCGGACGTCGTAGCGCCGGGCGAGAAGATCAAAGGGCCGACACCCAACGGCAGAGCCGAATTCAAGGACGGTACCAGCATGGCCGCACCGCACGTCAGCGGTGTGGCAGCGATGATCATGGCGCGCCACTCAGAGCTGATCGGTCAACCAGAGCGTATCAAATCGATCATCTGCGAGACGGCAACCGATCTCGGGCGAGAACGGTACTTTCAGGGACACGGGCTCGTTGATGCTCTCCGTGCGCTGCAATCCGTATGAGGTATCACAATGGCAAAACTGACATTACGCGCAATCAAGGCGAAGCATGGGGACTCACTCTTGCTTTTTGCCAAGGGCGCCACGGTCCTGATCGATGGCGGACCATCCGGCGTATACAATCAATTCCTTCGCGATGAGTTGCGGGCTCTCGAGCGAGACGGCGAGGATCAGCCGCGCATCGATCTGTTGATGGTCAGCCATATCGATGCGGATCACATCGATGGGATTCTCGATCTTACCGCGGAGTTGATCGAGGCACGCGAAGAGGACCGCGAGCCGCTGGTCCGTATCGATCGTGCCTGGCATAACAGCTTTTCCGACATGATTGCGCAAGGCAATACGACGTCATCTGCGAGCGTCAAAGCCGCAGCGGCGAGCGTGGCAAGCGCGTTCGATGAGCTCGTAGACATGGGTCTGGACGCCGACGATTCGGAGCTCGTCCTGTCGAGCGTCGCGCAGGGCAGGCAGCTACGGCTCGATCTGAAGGCATTGAACGTAGACGTCAACAAGCGATTCAACAATCGAGTTGCGCTCCAGGACGGCGCACCGGGACCCTGGATCAGTGGCGATCTGAGCCTGACGGTTATCGGACCGACGCAGAGTGAACTCGACAAATTGAGGAAGGAATGGAAGAAGCAGCTGAAGAAAATACTCGAAGCGGACGGCCCTGCATCGGTGGCCGCTGCGGAGAAACTCGATAAATCCGTATCCAACCTGTCGAGTATCGTCGCGATCGCAGACGTCGATGGGAAGACGGCGCTGCTTACGGGAGACGCGCGTGGAGACATGGTGCTCGAGTGGCTCGAGAACACGGGCAGATTGCAGCCGGGCAATTCGATTCACTTCGATATCGTAAAACTGCCCCATCACGGCAGCGATCGTAACGTCACACCCGAGTTTTTTGAACGCATCACGGCCGATCACTATGTCGTCTGCGGAAACGGTGGGCACGGCAATCCGGAGCCGAAAACGTTGAAGATGCTTTTCGACGCACGTCCCGATCTCGACTATAAGATACATATGACCTATGGCCCAAAAGAGCTGAAGAAAAACAAAAAGTTCAAGAAAGAAGGAAACGACACGAAGCTGGACACACTGCTGTCCGATACGAATAAAGCCGCCGTGCTGAATTTCCCCGCTGACGGGGAAACGCACATGGACATAGAGCTTTAGGTGACCGGCACCCGGGAGAACACGATGGCTAAAAGCAGCAAAAAGAAGCGAGCAACGAAATCAGGAAAAACGGCCAAAGCGCCGGCGGGTCTTCGCAAACTCGATCCCGCATTGCTCACGGGCGCCCTGCGTGCGAAGAAGGAGCGGCGCGTCAAAGTATCGCGCAGCAAGACACTTCGAATGGCAGCTGCACCGTTATCGAAGTCACTGCGGCCCGGCGTTCAGTCGCTGGCAGCCAACCTGCCGTCATCCAGGGCGATGGATTTTCTGAAAGACGATCTCGTGCCCGTGATCATCGATTCCGGTAAACCCGAGGCGCTCGATGAACAAATCAAACGCTGGAAAGGTGATTCGAAGCAGATATCAAGAACGACTTTGTGTGCCCGCGTTCCGCGGACACGACTGATGGACGTCGCGGGTTATCGCGGTGTTCGCTATGTCGAAGCCAGCACGAAACTCCGGCCGCATTGCGATCTTGCGCACCGTTCGACCGGGTTGTTGCCCAAGACGACCGGCTTCAACCGGCAGGTCAGCCAGACGGGCCAGGGTGTGCTCGTCGGCATTGTCGATACCGGCATCGATGTCGGACATTCGGCATTTCGCAGCGGCGGCTCGACTCGCATCGTCAACTACCTGGATCAAGAGCGAAACGTCGAATTCACATCCGCAGAGATCAATGCGGGATCCGCAAGCGGGTCCGTGGACGAGATAGGACATGGCACGCACGTCGCCGGAATTGCGGCGGGCAACGGCGCCGGTTCACCGAACGGCGAGTGGGCCGGCGTTGCCCCGGATGCGGATCTCGCGATCGTGAAGACGACTTTCAGCTCGAGCGACATCGCGCTCGCCGTGAATCACATATTCTCGGTCGCCGATGCCAGGTCGCAACCGTGCGTCGTCAACCTGAGTCTCGGCGGACACGCCGGCGGGCATGACGGAACGACGGTGACCGAACGTGCGATCGACCAGATGTCGGGCGTGGGCAAGATGGTCGTCGTTTCAGCAGGCAATGAGGGCAGGGACAACATCCACGCTACGACGATTCTGACCAACGAGGCCAATGCGAGGTGGGCGCCCGATTTCACTATCAATGCGCAGGTTTTCGCTACCGACTCGGGGCCGCAGCAGTTCGGGCTCGCGTTCGTGCAGGTGTGGTCGCAACGCGAGGATAGCGTTGACATCTCTTTGCGATCGCCGAACGGCGAGCTGTTCAGCGTCGCCAACAACGGGGACGCGGAATTCGACCGTGGCCTGTTCTTCATCGAGGCAACCCACCGGCGGCATCCTTACAGCGGTGACGACGTTACCAGCTTCACGATCATTACCGTGCCGCAGGATCAATGGCTCGGTGGATGGAGCATCGTCGTCGAAAAAGCCGGCACAATCAAAGTTGGTGCGGTCCACGCATGGATTGCCGACGGTTCACAAGGTTTCTTC
>JAAUYH010192432.1_pt1 | contig 16300 bp, 14 predicted proteins | sample 7278061 | NCBI WGS metagenome assembly JAAUYH01 (sample SAMN14350203, study PRJNA611818) | marine sediment metagenome | isolation source: surface marine sediment (0.6m) | place: French Polynesia: Moorea | collected 2018-08 | reverse complement strand
TCCAACGAAGTTGGAATAGCCCTTTAAGCAGCCAAAAATACAAAGTATTGTGGAAAATCTTTCTTGATTTTGGGTGCTAGATTAACTTGAGTTAGCTGCAATTGCCCTGGTCTATCAGAAAGCCAGGCTGACGTGGTTTGGGATGCAATCGCGCTACACACCTCAAATGGTATTGCCTCTCGTAAGCAGCCTGAAATCGCGTTAGTGCATCTAGGCGCTAGCGTAGATGTTCTGGGAATTGGGTTGGAAGCGCTTGAAACCTCAACCGTAGAGGAGATTTTGGAAAACTATCCGCGCTTAGATTTTAAGCAGGAATTTCTGGATGTGTTGCTGTCAGATATTCAGCAAAAACAGCCGCAAGCGATCGCAACTACCTGGATGGCGGAAGTAGGAAGAACCGAAATTGCTGACTACATCTGTCCAACATTCACCGACCTATTCAAAAATAGTCCGTTTTCAGAATAAGTGAGATCTCAGTTCCCTCAATTCCTTCGGAGCGTTCGCTGATTTGAAAGGCTTGTACAGACGCGGCGATCGCGCTCCGCTCTTTTTCGGTAAGCTCCCCTCCAACGCCCCACGGAATATTGAGCAGCGATTCACCATTCTCTTTGTAATACGCTAACCATTCGCGGGATGTATGCATGGTTAATTCCATTTAGAAACGAATGAATATTCCTGAGATTTACTACGGTTTACTTCCGTAAACTTCGCCTCCTATCGTATTTCCCATCAGAAGTTCGGTTAGCTGCAGAATGCTCATTGAGGATTCTGCGGCGCCGTTTGCAAAATGGGTTCATCCAAGCTGGCGAGCGCTAAAGTCAGCCACACTCCGAACCCATCTTGAGAGGAGACTTCCTATGCAAACTACCCAAGCCGCTGCCAACACTGCGTTAGATCTTGCAGGCTACGCCCACCCGAACCCCAGTTATTTTCATACCCGAGCCCGTCTTAACTATCTTGCTGAGAGTTATCTCTCACCAGATGTGCTGACCGATCGACTCGCCGATCTCCCCCGGCAGTTTCAAAAACCGCACCAGCGAACTTGGGAACGATTTGATTGGAAAGCGATCGCAACTGATCAAATTATCGGTGTCGACCCTGAATTGTTTATTAGCCTGATTGCCTCTTCAGCGGAGATTGAAGCGCCGATCCGCCTTTACGCCGAAATCAGCCGCAATTATCTGCAAACTATTCATCCCGAGATGAGCCGATTTGTCAGCGGTGTTTACGACGAAGCTGGCAATCGGATGGAAGTTGGCGTTTGGGAAAAGGAAGAACGACAGCACGCCCCAATGTTTTGCCAAATCTACCAGCAGCTTGTCGGAGCCAAACTAACCCCTCAAGCCAATACGATTACACCGCTTTCCCCGCCCAAAGCCCAGCAGAGGCGCTTTATCGACATGCTATTCGCCGCATTACTACTGAATGGAGCGCTGTCTCGATTTACCTTTGGCTGATGGCTCATTCTACCGGGGCTTTGCAACAGGCCATCGCCCAACCTCTGCAAGATGAAGTGAATCACCTGGCCAAGTTTTGGGGCATGACCCGTTGGGGATTTGCCGACCCGGATTGGCATCGCTTTACAACAATGGCGACCCAGTTTCTGGACATGTTTAACCATCATCAGGAAGACCGCCCCGGCAGCGAGGAGATTGTTCAGGTCGCCAATCTAAGATACGGGATTGAGCTGGTCTATATCTTTACCCGAGTGTTAGGGCAGCTGCACAATTGGAACGCCCACCTGCAGCCAGAATTACTCGATAGTTTATTTGGTCATGGCGATTCTCAATAGAGATAGAGATTAGTGGTCAGGGGGACGAGATCCCTGGGTTCTTAAAGAACCCAGGGATCTGGGAGCGGGTCTGGCGGAAACGAATCCGCTTTTTCAGAGACTGCTTAGAGCTTAGCGCCGCATTCGGGACAAAACGCATTCGTGGACGGATTCTTGGCGCCGCAGCTGCTGCAGTACATGAGTTCAACCGTTTTTTCCAGCTTGGGCTGTTTCGGTAAGCCAATCATCTGAGCATTGCTCTTGCCTGGGGCCACCATGGGGTAGCAGTTTTCATCCCGCTTAACGCGGGCGTCCACCAGAACGGGGCCATCATAAGCCAGCATCGCCGCAACGCTCTCCTCCAGTTCGCCGCGATCGCGAATGACAATTCCCTTCACCCCAAAGGCCTTAGCCAGCAGCTCGAAATCGGGCATGCCGACTTCCATATTGGAAGAGGAATAGCGCTCGCCGTAGAAAGCCTGCTGCCATTGACGCACCATGCCTTGCCAACCATTGTTGATAATGACGGTTTTAACCTTGATGCCATAGTGAGCCAGGGTGCCCAGTTCCTGTAAATTCATTTGGAAACTGGCGTCGCCGCTCACACAGATAACCGTCTCATAGGGCAGAGCCACCTTAACCCCCATAGCCGCGGGCATACCATAGCCCATCGTGCCCAGTCCCGCACTAGAAATCCAGCGGCGAGGGCCATTCTTGAGAAATTGGGCCGCCCACATTTGGTGTTGTCCAACGTCGGTGGTGAAATAGGCGTCGGGGGCTTGCCGACCCAGCTCAACAATCACCTCTTGAGGAGACAGGCTGTCGCCATAAGTGGGAGCCACCAGGGGATAATCCTTCCGCCAGCGGTTAATCCGTTGCCGCCAAGCTAACGTTTTACTAGGATCAGGCGTTTGATTGTCTTCATCTAAACGGCGGAGTAATTCCACTAAAACCCGCTTGACGTCCCCCACAATCGGCACGTTAGGGGTGCGATTTTTGCCCACCTCAGCAGGGTCAATGTCAATGTGGATGACTTTTGCGCGGGAGGCGAATTCATCCAGCTTCCCCGTTACCCGATCATCAAATCGAGCCCCGACTGCGATTAGCAGATCACATTCGCTGACGGCAAAGTTAGCGTACGCCGTGCCATGCATTCCCAACATCCCAACCGACAGGGCGTGGCGTTCGTCGAAGGCGCCTTTGCCCATGAGCGTCGTCGTTACTGGAATATTGAAGTATTCCGCTAGCTGGTGAATTTCAGCATGGGCGCCGGAAGAAATTGCGCCGCCGCCAACATACAAAAGCGGTTGCTTCGCTTTACGCATCAGCGCGATCGCATGATTAATCTGACGCGGATTTCCTTTCACGGTCGGTTTATAACCGGGCAGTTTGACCGACATCGGTTCAATCGGCTTGTAGTCAAACTCTTCTAGACCTACGTCTTTGGGCACATCAATTAAGACCGGACCCGGGCGGCCTGTTTGGGCAATGTAAAAGGCTTCCGCCACAATGCCAGCCATTTGCCTGGGATCCCGCACAACATAGGAATGCTTCACAATGGGCAGGGTAATGCCGAAAATATCCGTTTCTTGAAACGCATCGCTGCCAATCGCCCCGCGAGGAACTTGCCCCGTCACGACGACCATAGGGATTGAGTCCATTTGAGCGGTTGCAATCCCGGTGACTAAATTAGTAGCGCCGGGGCCCGACGTTGCAAAGCAAACACCGACTTCTCCAGTGGCGCGGGCATAACCGTCGGCGGCATGGGAAGCTCCCTGTTCATGGCGCACCAGAATATGCTGAACACCGCCTTCCGCCTCTGCCTTATAGAGTGCATCGTAAATCGGCAGAATGGCGCCGCCGGGATAACCAAAAATGTGCTTAACCCCATGCCGCTTTAGGCTGTCAATCAGCGCAAAGGCTCCAGTAGCGCGCTGTGTTGATTGGATATTTTGCACTTTTTGGGGGGACTCTTGCATAGGGGAAATCATAAGGAACGCCAAATTGTATCGTTGGGTGCCAGAAACGACTTATTTAATCCATAATGCCCCGAAACGGGCATGGTCGAAGCAGCATTTAATCTTAAGCAATCTATATCTCTAAGCTGTAACAACCATAACTGGAGGCAAGCCCACATTCTGTGTCAGGGCTTCCAGACAAAATACCATAGACTCGCTGTTTCCAAAAAATTAAGGGAACCTCTCCAAAAGCCGTTCGGTTCTACCTATAGCCTGAAACCCCGTCTTCCCAGTAACCTCTTAATAGAGAGTTGAATTGAATTGTCTATATCGATCTAGATTTGGCTGGCGTAAGGCATAACGAAGGGGGGAGATGCTAATGCGTGGGTGTTTCCTGCCAACCCTCAGTGATATTGTGGCGTTGGGAGAGTTCAGTCAAGATGGGGCTGGGTTTGGTCAAAGTCAAACCCCTCCATCCGTTGAAGAGGCTGAGCCAGATCCCTGGCTTGCTCGAGGACAGAAACGGCGAGAGGATTTAGAAATCCAGCATCGATTGAGAACTGAGCGGGAATGGCAAGGGGCGATTTCCGCCTTGGGCCATTTACTGAATCGATCATTGCCGACGGCTTCTAATTGTGATGTGACGGCTGATCCTGTCTCCCAAGGAGTTGTGCTATCAGGACCGATACCGGTTCTAGATAATCTTGACTTGGCTGAGCGATTTTCCACTTGGGTATTCACCCCCCAATCGCCTGACACCCTAATTCCATTTACGCCACAGCTTCTACCCGCTGAAACCGCCGAGGCGGCCCACAAGAATTCACCTACCCATACACTACCGCTGATTCCTGGCGATCCCCTAGCGGAAGAGCGCTTCTGTTTCGTGCTGACATCGACATATAGCCTAATTCTGGTGTTGGGGGAGGATGCGACGGGTAAGCCGCGATTCCAATTTTCTTTCACCCCTGAGGTTATTCAGCAGGTTTGGGAGTTATTGCGCTCTCGGGTGGTGCTAGCCTGCCCTCAGCAGTTGGATACCTTAGAGCAACGAGTGAGACAGTTTGCTCCGATTGCCCCTGATTATCGGTTAGTGGCGAATTTTGGGCGGTTGCTGCTCTCATACCTGCCGGAATCCAGACCCGCAGAATCTACCCGGATTGAATTTTCGGCCAAAGATCGAGGATCTACCGCTTCCCAATCCCAAAGTCAGATTGCGTTTCTGACCTACAACACCCATTTGGGCAAAACGGCGTCTGCTCAATCCCTGTCAGATCAGGTTTCTCCAAAATCGCCTCATTTTCCTCAGTCTGCCTCAGCATCCGATGCTAAGGTTAATCGCGACGCTGCTACTGATGAAGACGCCAAACCGCCGAATTCTCCCGGCTTAGACACCCAACTTCTGGAGGCGATGGCCCATGAAATTCGCACACCGCTAGCCACCATCCGGACCTTTACGCGGTCTCTGCTGAAAAGACGAAATTTAGCCGCCGATGTGCGTAAACGGCTGCAGCTAATTGATCATGAATGTACGCAGCAGATCAATCGGTTCAATCTAATCTTTCGAGCGGTTGAGCTAGAAACGGCAGCGACCAATAAGCCAAAATCGCCCTTAACGCCAATTTCCCTTGCTCAAGTTTTTGAGGAATCCATTCCCCAATGGCAGCAACAGGCAAGTCGTCGGAATCTAACCCTTGATGTCATCTTGCCTCCAAATCTGCCTATGGTGGCGAGTGACCCCTCCATGTTGAATCAAGTTTTGACTGGATTAGTCGAACGATTTACCTATAGCCTACCCCCCTACAGTCATATCCAATTACGGGTCATGTTAGCGGGGCATCAGCTTAAGTTGCAATTTCAATCTCAACCCCAGGGCGATGATTCTGTCAAACAGGCTGCCTGCGCTGATGTCGCCAAGGCTGTGTCATCGGCTCCCCGTTCAACCTTCAAATCGCTGGGACAACTCCTAATATTCCAACCAGAGACTGGTGGATTGAGTCTCAATCTCAACGCGACTAAGAATCTTTTCCAAGCGTTGGGCGGCAAGCTGATTGTGCGGCGACGACCACAGCAAGGGGAAGTTTTTACGGTGTTTTTACCGTTGGAGCGGAAGTAGGCGGAGGGGGTAGTGACTAGGGGGTAGTGACTAAAAGGCTCCACGATGAATAGGGTGGATGGGTGGATGAGAGATTACAGCAAGTAGACCTTAATCTGTTTGTTGATAAATGGGTAACTGCACGGTCACGGTTGTCCCTTCGCCGGGTTGACTTTTGGCGGAGATGGAGCCGCCGCAAATTTGCAGGAACTGCTGGACAATGGTTAAACCTAATCCTGCCCCTTCTGGTTCGCCGCTAATGGGTTGCCGACCCCGGTAAAAGTAATCAAATATCTTGGGGAGGTCTGTCCCAGGGATGCCGATGCCAGTGTCTCTAAATTCCAGTTGAATAGAGTCTTGATCGGGCTTTGCAGTAACCCAAACCTGCCCGCCTTCATTGGTGTATTTAATGCTGTTATGGAGAAGATTGATCACAATCTGCTTAAGCCATGACTCTAAACAAGCTACCGGGGGTAAGGTCTCTGGCACGGTGTAGGCTAACATAATGCCTTTTTCACGGGCTAAGGGTTGATAGGTGCTGACCACCCCAGGGACAGTGTCAATCAATCGAAGCGGTTGTAGCGCGTTATCCGCCAAATGACTTTCTATCTGCAGCAAGTTAAGTACGCCGCCAATCAGAGAACTTTGGCGATCGCATTCGCTGCTAATCATATCCAAATAACGCTGCCGTTGGGCCGACTTGAGGCTAGGCGAGGCCAGCAATGTAAGCGCTGTTTTAATGGTGGTTAGCGGGGTTCGTAACTCTTGTCCCACTGTATTCAGAAAATCCTTCTTCAAATGAGGGAAATGGGATGCTTCCTGGTTATCTGGGGATGACGCGGCCAAGGAAGATTGGGGCGAGGAATCGGAGGAATTCAACGCCTGCTTTCGGTAAGCCGCCAAGTTATGGCGCATTTGCTCCTGACGCTGAAGCTGCCAGCCAAAGAACCGATCTAAGGTGGCGGGATTGAGCGACTCAGTCGCCGAAGCGGGAAAGTGTTGCTCCCAATCAGTCAATAGTTGGGAAATGGCCGGAATTTCAGGATGCTCCTCCGCACTTGTTTGGACAGTCTGGCGAATTCCTTGTAAAGTCAATTGAATTACCTTGGGGTCGACGGAGCAAATGACCTTCAAATACTGTTTGCCGTCCTTTGTTGCTTCTGGACCATGGCCGTTATTGCGGAGGGCTGCCGACGAGGGTTTGTCGTATTTGGGAGTTTCTCCTTTTGACGAATCTTCAGCTAACTCATTCCGAAATCGTCGGGCTAATAGTAACCCCACAAATTCCTGGGAGTATACGAGCAGTACGTATTCTCCTTTCAGGCGATTTTTAGACGTCGGAGGAATTATCCGATCCCAAGGCGCTGAACCATTTGAGGCGTAAGCAGTTCGACGTATTTCGGCCGACTCTGGTTGGGGGACCGGTTTACGTTGACTCAGATAATAGGCGCCTTGAGGTAATTTTGGATGTTTCAGGTATCGGTCAAGCTCTTCTTGCCAAGCCTCTGATCGGGGCAGCTTCACCCAAAAAATTGCCGAAATTTGCTGCTCTATCAGAAAATCAATGAAGCTTCTGATCAGAGCTTTAAATCCCGTTGGGTTAACTTGAATAAGCGCTAGGGGAGGTTCAGCCGCAAGCGCCGCATCATAGAGAGAACCGTCTGGGAAATCGGATGGACACATAAGGTAGAGTCAGTGACGTTAACAAGGGAAGAGGGTCTTCGTCGGCATGCTCCTGAAAGAGTAGGACGGATGAACAAATTTTGTATCCGTCACCCTACATTTCTTTTGAAAATGTTCCGATATGAGGTTTAAAACGGTAGGCGGCAGTCAATTGGGAGTGGACGGGGGCTAAACATCGACCCTAAAAACGGGACTTCAATGCAAATCTTGCCTGTTCTCGATCATCAAAGTGGACTTTTTCAGTTCCCAGGATCTGATAGTCTTCATGACCTTTGCCTGCGATTAGAACGCCGTCGCCGGGTTGAGCGCTTGAAATAGCCGCGCGAATCGCGGCGGCCCGATCGCAGATAACATAGTCAGAACTTAATCCTTGGGGTATTCCGACTGTAATATCCTGGAGAATACGCTCAGGCTCCTCAGTCCGGGGGTTGTCTGAGGTGACAAATATTTGATCAGCTAGAGTATAGGCGATCTTACCCATTTTAGGTCGTTTTGTTCGATCGCGATCGCCGCCGCAGCCAAATACGCAAATCAATTTCCCCGAAACAAATGGACGGGCGGCCCGCAGAGAATTTTCCAAACTGTCTGGGGTATGGGCGTAGTCAACGATCACGCTAATATCTTGAGCCGGGTTGATTTCGACCCGCTCCATCCGACCGGGAACCCCGGGGAATTTCGGCAACGCCTGAACGATTTGGTCTAACTCAACGCCGAGGTGTAACGCTGCGCCCGCCGCCGCCAACAGGTTTTCTAAGTTAAATTGACCCACTAGGGGAGAGGTGAAAGGGGTTTCTCCCGCCGGGGTATGCAGCAGGCCGCTGACGCCGGTGGAGGTGTAGGCTAGTTGGCTAGTATACAGATCGGCCTTAGAATCCTCAGGGCTATAGGTCCATACCCGGTCCCGATCCAGCTGTTCAATCAGACGGCCGCCGTAGGCGTCCTGTCGATTAATCACGGCCCGTCCTGATAGGTAATCAGGGGAAAATAGGAGGGCCTTGGCGGCGAAGTAATCGTCTAAATCTCGATGATAGTCCAGATGGTCTTGGGTGAGGTTGGTAAATATAGCTGCTTCAAAGGGGCATCCCCAGACCCGTTTTTGGTCCAGGGCGTGGGAGCTGACTTCCATAACCCCCATTTGACACCCCGCCGCCGCCGCCGCCGCCAGTTCGGCCTGGAGTTCCACGGCGAAGGGGGTGGTGTGGACTGCTGTTTGCTGATAACCGGCCCAACGGCTATAGAGGGTGCCGAACAAGGCAGTTGGCTGTTGAGCTTGGAGCAAAAAATACTCAATTAGGTGGCTGGTGGTGGTTTTGCCATTGGTGCCGGTCACCCCCGCCAACTTCAGCCGCCGCGCTGGGTATCCGTAGAAAGCGGCGGCCACCTCGGCGCATGCGATCGCCATATCCGCCACGGGAATTGCGCAAGCAGTTTCTGTGTCGCCGGTGGGAGGGCGGAGCCTCAAGGCGTTGGGAGAAATCAGAGCGGCGATCGCCCCCGCCTCAATAGCGCTTTGCCAAAATTCCCCCCCATCGACTCGGGTTCCGGGCATGCCGATAAAGAGATCACCCGGCTGACAGGCGTGGGAATTGGTTGAAAGGCCCTTGACCTCTGAATTTAACGCCGGATGGTCAGTTAAGGCGGATGAGAATAAGGGGGATCCTTCAGAAGCTCTTTCCAGTAGCGATCTCAGTTTCATGGCGGGAACTCCTTCAATGAGTTGTCCTAAGTTTAGTGCGATACTTTAGTTCGATAGGTAAGTCTGCCTATTTTGCCTCAGACTGTCCTAAATATTTCTGTAACATTCGCTCCACCTGTCCCACGCTCGACCGGGGAGAAAGACGCGGCAGAGGGGCTTCAACGATTTTGTCCCCAGTTGAAATGACTTGACAAAGAACGGGAATTTCATATTGATACGCCTGAAACCAATCAGGCCGAGTGGTGATATCTCGAATTTCCAACTCAAACTCTAATTCAAATTCCCCCTCCTCGATTTGTTCTAACTTTTCCTGTAACCCTTCACACAAATGGCAACCGGGTTTGCTGTACAGAATAAGCTGCATGGTTTAAGTTTCCTTGAGCTAAGAGGCTGATTGAGTATTCAGCTTATAACCGGAACGTTCTGATGGGGCAAGGAGTCAGGAGTCAGAAGTCGGCGTCCGACCTGTGGGAACTCTTGACTTCTGGATTCTGTCCCAGTGATGATTCCCTGCCTTTTAGTTGGAGTTTGGCTGATGGGTAAAATGAACGGCGGTTATATTCGAGGACGGATATCCGTTTCCAAAGGTGGGGTTAAATCCCCGTTTCCCGACCGGAATATGTGTGTTTATAGGGTAGTATTGGGTGTATAAGCAATTTAGCGCCGTTCCAGCGGCAAATCGGTGGAATCAGACTATGGTTCAATGCATGGCGTCTCCAACTCGGTCAATCACGCCCGATTTCGATCTCGACCGACTCAATTGCACTTTTGAGGGCGCTCACCCGAGGGACATCCTATCTTGGTGTATCGACAATATTCCTCAAGGATTAGTGCAAACTAGCGCCTTTAGCCTGCTAGTGATAACAGACATTCTCTATCGAGATCTGAAAGCGAGTCCCGCTGTTCCGGTGATATTCCTTGATACTCTGCATCATTTTCCTGAAACCTTAGCAACCGTGGAGAAGGCCCGGGAAACCTATGGTTTGGATGTGCGGGCCTATCGAGCTAGGGGCGTGGACAGCCGAGAATCCTTCGCCGAACTCTATGGAGAATCTCTGTGGGAGCGGGATGTCGATCGTTTCCACTATTTGACCAAAGTTGAACCGCTGCAACGCGCCCTTCGGGAAATAGGGGTTGTCGGTTGGGTGAATGGCCGCCGTCGAGAGCAGTCCCATACCCGGCGCAACCTACCTATTTTCGAACAGGACGCCAATGGACGGATTAAGGTTAATCCGCTTGCGACATGGAGCCGTAAACAGCTTTGGAGCTATACCTTTGAGCACAATGTGCCCTACAATCCGTTATTGGACCAGGGGTACGCCAGTATTGGCGACGAACCTTTAACGACGCCTGTCGCCGCGGGTGAAGATGAGCGGGCGGGTCGCTGGCGAGGAAGCGTCAAAACGGAATGTGGGATTCATGTCTAGGTTATTAATTTAATGGCATTGGCATAGAGTTGCGCAAATTTGCGGCTCTATCCGGATATTCAGTTCAGAGCCGCGAAATTTCGCGGCTTTAATTTTTTTTCTTCCTGGGCCTTACCCCCAAATTTGATCGTAATCACCCACATGTAGTTGAAACTGCATGTATCCTATTGAGCAGTCTAGGGTGGTTACTTGGGTGTACATCTTTCGATAGGATAGGCCGTACCCAACGTTGATGGTTCAAGGAGTGGTGATATGTGCGGGATTGTGGGTTATATCGGCACTCGAACAGCAAGCAATATCCTATTGGATGGACTGCGTAAGCTGGAATATCGGGGGTATGATTCGGCTGGAGTGGCGACCCTTTTGGAAGGAGAGCTACACCGAGTGCGCGCCAAAGGAAAGCTGCAGAATCTACAGGAAAAACTTGAGGGGTTTGAGCATTCAGCCCGCTTAGGCATCGGACATACCCGTTGGGCCACCCATGGCAAACCTGAAGAATACAACGCCCATCCCCACACTGATGCATCGGGGCGGATTGCGGTGGTCCAGAACGGCATTGTTGAAAATTATCGAGAACTGAAGGAAGAGCTTAAACTCAAGGGCCATGAGTTTAGTTCAGATACCGACACAGAGGTTATTCCCCACCTGATTGCGGAATATATGGCCAATCCGCCTGAGGAATTAACTTTTTTGCGGTGGCAGTCTCTGTTTCTAGAAGCGGTGCGATTGACGGTCAACCGTTTGCAGGGGGCGTTCGCCCTGGCGATGATTTCTGCTGATTTTCCAGACGAGTTGGTGGTGGCCCGACAGCAAGCGCCCCTGGCGATTGGGTTTGGTCAGGGTGAGTTTTTCTGTGCGTCGGACACCCCTGCAATTGTGCCCCATACTAATGCTGTTCTGCCGTTAGAGAATGGCGAACTGGCCCGCCTGACGCCGTTGGGGGTGGAAATCTATACCTTTGCCGGAGAGCGGCTGATTAAACATCCCCTCACCCTCAATTTGAACCCCGTCATGGTGGAGAAGCAGGGGTTCAAGCATTTTATGCTGAAGGAAATCCATGAGCAGCCTAGGGTGGTGCGAACTTGCCTAGAGGCCTATTTCGTTGACGATTGGAGTGGAGAGAATGGGGCGCGATCGCCCATTAATCTGGGATTGCCCCCTGACTTCTACCAGGATCTGCAGCAAATCCAAATTCTCGCCTGCGGCACCAGCTGGCATGCAAGTCTAGTGGGCAAACACCTGCTGGAGCAATTAGCCGGTATCCCGACTACGGTCCACTACGCGTCCGAGTTCCGTTACTCTCCTTCCCCCTTAACTTCTAACACCCTCACTATCGGCGTCACCCAATCGGGGGAAACTGCCGATACACTAGCGGCTCTGGAGATGGAGCAGCAGCGCCGGTCAGCGGCGGCGGCGCGGTTCCAACCCCGCATGTTGGGCATTACTAATCGGACTGAAAGTTCGTTAGCCCGTCTGGTTCCGCAGATTATCGAGACCCATGCCGGGGTTGAAATTGGCGTGGCGGCCACGAAAACCTTTACGGCCCAGCTAATCGCCTTCTACGCTTTGGCGTTAGATCTAGCCTATCGGCGTCAATCATTATCGCCGGAGCACTTAGCAAAACTGCTGTCGGGATTGCGCCAACTCCCGGCTCAAATCGAGCTAATCTTGGACAGTCAAGAGGGCTATATCGAAGAACTGGCCCACAATTTTGCTGAAACCCAGGACTTCATTTTTGTCGGTCGGGGGGTAAATTTTCCCATTGCGCTGGAGGGCGCCCTAAAGCTGAAGGAAATTAGCTACATCCATGCTGAAGGCTATCCAGCAGGGGAAATGAAGCATGGGCCAATCGCGCTGCTGGACGCGAAGGTGCCGGTGGTGGCGATCGCAATGCCCGGCGCTGTCTATGAAAAGGTGCTGTCCAATGCGCAGGAAGCGAAGGCGAGGGATGCTCAGCTAATTGGCGTGGTTCCGATGAATGACCCAGAGGCGGAACATACGTTTGATTCCTTACTGCCGGTGCCGCCTGTGGATGAGCTGTTGTCCCCGATTTTGGCGGTGATTCCACTGCAGTTGTTGGCGTATCACATTGCGGCGCGACGCGGGTTGGATGTGGATCAGCCGCGTAATTTGGCGAAGAGTGTGACGGTTGAGTAGCCGCCTTGTGTCATCACGCGTGGCCAGGTTGATCGCGATGGCTTAGAGACCGGGTTTCTGTCCAGAGCAGTCACAAATGATGATTTTTTTTCGAAGAAACCCGGTCTCTGGCCCTCCCCCGTAAATATGCACTTACTCCAATTAAGGGCGCGATTAGCAGGCTCTCTCGCAGAATCGCAAATAAATTTTGAGCCCTCAGAAGAGTCTTTACAAAACCCAAGGTTGGATCGAAATAATTGAAGCTGGCGAATACCGTGATGGGTGAAATGTAATACGCCATCGAGAACGGCCAGAGCAATTGCACCCCGGCAGGCGGCCTCACATCCGTCACCAGCATATCCAGAAGCACATGCCCCGCGTAGAGACCAGCCGCCCAAATCCCCCATCGACCTTTGGGTAATTTCAAATATCTGGCCAGTTGACTGAATACGATGCCCGCCGCGATCGCCGCCGTCAAACTATGGGTCCATTGCCGATGAAAAGCGCCCGGATCCCCCATCATCAAACCGGGCAGCATATCGAAATCCGCCAGGTTAGCCGTTAAAATCACGCTGAGTAGCAGCCAGCGTCGTTGATGCCTTTTGACTGGCTGATGCATCAAAACGTAGCCGCAGAAACCTGCAAGGGTGTGACCGATGGGTGAAGGCATTCTTTGAGCTGATTTATGTCTTCCTAAAGATAATGGGCAGATGTCCTCACGTTTTAACCCATCGTTCCATCAAACCACTGTCTTCTGTCTTCCTTCCCTTTCCAGGCTCAAGTTATATGCCGACTCCACATCTATCGCTTAATCATAGATAAAAATCAATTTATATTTCTATCATGATTTACTTTATACTATATTTAACTAGCTAACTGACAATAGTTGTCGTTAGTGATCCGCCGTATTGTAGAAACCGCAACTCCCCAGGTGAATCTTCCATCCCAAATTTTGGACTTATTACGTTGAGATAAGAAATAGCATCATGAAATCTGCCCGAGCTTCTAATGATTTGTTCCGTGTCTATCTCCAGGAAATTGGTCGATTTCCTCTGTTGACCAATGAACAAGAAATCCAGTACGGCAAGCAGGTCCAGCGGCTAGAGGAACTGCAAGTAGCTAAACAATCGCTGACCGAGCAACTGGGGTGCGACCCTAGTTTGTTGGTGTGGGCTCAACAGGTTAACTTATCCGTTGCAGACTTGCAGCAGGCGATCGCGGAGGGAGAAGTCGCTAAACGCAAGATGGTGGAGTCAAATCTGCGGTTGGTGGTGTCCATCGCCAAAAAATACGCCAAGCACAATATTGACATTCTAGATTTGGTCCAGGAGGGGGCGTTTGGCCTACAGCGAGGTGTGGAAAAGTATGATCCAACCAAGGGGTATCGATTTTCCACCTATGCCTATTGGTGGATTCGGCAATCGATAACGCGCGCGATCGCTGAGAAAAGTCGCGCTATCCGATTGCCCCTTCACATTAACGACAAGCTGCTCAAAATTAGAAAGGCTCAACTTCAACTGGGTCAAAAGTTAGATCGGCCTCCCACCATTGCCGAATTAGCAACAGAGCTAAATTTCACAGAAGACCAGGTACGACAATATCTCAAATATGCCCGCAACCCTTTGTCTTTGGATTTGCGCGTTGGGGATTCACAAAACACTCAATTCGGGGAGTTGCTTGAAGATCCGGGTGTCTCTCCAGAAGACTATGTCGCCCAATCGCTGCTAAAAGCAGGGCTTAATCAACTGATGGGGGAGCTTAGCCCACCGCAGCGAGAAGTGCTATCCCTGAAATATGGCCTGGAAGACGGAAAAGCACTCTCTCTGGCCCACATTGGACGTCGGTTGAATATGACGCGGGAACGCGTGCGCCATCTTGAGCGAGAAGCCTTTAAAAAGCTCCGGCAACGCCGAGCTTATATAAGAGAATATTTGGCGGGTTAGGGAATTCCTTTACCTAATTTCCACCGTCAATTCATATGTTGCGTTGCCCCGCGTTCCCCCAACAATCACCTGTTGATCTCCCGCATGGGGCAAAAAGATCGTCTCTTCCGTCGCTTCAACCGCTAGAACGTATCCACTGGGCGACACCACATCAAATACTGCATTGTCTTCAAGAGAAGAAATTGATACCGTCATCTGTTGGCCCCCTTCAGCGCGGAGGGTATAGAGATCTCGATCGCCTCGAATAACGCTATTACTCACGGTTGCGGAACTGGCGCCCGATTCAAAGCTAAGGGAGCGCTTATGCACTGCATTTGCATAGCCGGTTAAATCGCTGGCTTCTAGTCCATTAATATCTTTGAAGGCTTGATCAACCACAGTGCAACCGGTCATCGACAGTTCATAGCCATCAGCATCGAGTGTGTCATTGCTAAGAGTCCAGGTTTGTTGATCGCTTTGGAGGTCATACTCAACCCAAGTGGTGACATCGAGACTGGCTTTATTGCCTGACAACGTTCCTGAAAACTTTTGGGCGGCGCTTGAGTAGTAGCTTGCTTCTTCGTTATGAATAGACGATCGACTATCGCCAGAGATCTGGTTGTTGCGATCAAACTCCAGCCGTAGCCAGATGGTCACGTTTTCATCGTCTAGCAGATAGCAATAGCGATCCGGCGGTAAGTTGAATTCACTAGTGGAGACAGTCTCAGCGGTGTCGATAGCTTGGTCGCCAGAGGTTGGGTCGACGTTTTCAGGGGCGGTCTCTGGCGCGTTTGCGTCTTTTGTGTCAGATGTTTGTTGAGGGTCTGCAGCAGTTAACTCAGGAGTATTTACCGAGTTAATGGAGGAATCGCTTTCTGAGCTTTTGTCGGTTGATTTAGGTGTCGAAGCACAGCCGATCAACAATCCTAAAGCAACAATGATCGAGGCATATCGACTCAACTGAGTTATGTTCGACATGGATACATCCCCATTAGCTAATTTACCTACGCACATAGCCAACCAAGGGATCTGCGGCCAAATAATAGGCGATTTAGCCGTTCCACAATTGTCTACTGGGATATCATTTCTATGCTTATCCCTCAGTGGGCGTTCAAAGAAATTTCACCTATTAGCTCCAGGGGAGCTGCTCAGGCTCTTAAAAATGAAAGTTTAAGTTAATCCTGCTGACTTAATTAGAGCTGTCGAAGCCATGTAGCTCCAATCTAGTATTTGTCTCCTCCCTATATTTGGATAGTACCCCTAGGGGGTATTCAAATATAAGCGTCCGTATTTGACGTTATTGGACTTAGTGTCGTTACAAATATTGATGGAGGGCTATTGTAATATCGTCTTGGACACAATCCGAGTTTGTTTGTAGTCACGTTCGCTCAACTCATCCCCCGCCTGAAGCCGAGTGGCATTGTCCTGCAGAATCGTTGCGGCGTTCTTATCGCCCATTTGTAATGCCGTCTTAGCCGCAGACTGGAGCAGGGTTACCGCGCCTTGGCGATCGCCTTCCTTAAGCTTGGATTCCGCAATTTGGGTTTGGCGATATTTGGCTAAGGCAAACACATGCTGTTGTACTTGAGCATCCGGTGCGGCTTGAAACTGCGAC
>JAAUYH010190596.1_pt1 | contig 16300 bp, 9 predicted proteins | sample 7278061 | NCBI WGS metagenome assembly JAAUYH01 (sample SAMN14350203, study PRJNA611818) | marine sediment metagenome | isolation source: surface marine sediment (0.6m) | place: French Polynesia: Moorea | collected 2018-08 | reverse complement strand
TGTAAGATACAGGCAACAAAAGGCGTTGAATTAACAAAACGCGAGTTCTCTGCAGTATAAGTTTTGAAATAGGAAATAGAGCAGAGCAAAGATTACAAGTAAGAAATTTCGATTGCTTATCGGACATTGGAAAAAATACGAGCAATTCATTGATACCAGATTACTTTTACGTACATCAGAAGTGGGTGAAAGATTGTTCTCAAGTGCAAAATATGCCATGCAAATCTATAGTTTTCACATTTCTTCTACGAGTTTAGAAGGACGAATGCTCCTCAATTGCACCCAATACCTTTGGGGAATTGAAGACGTCGACACTGCTCTGGCTAAGTCGAGTAATGTAGAATAGATTATTTAGATTCGTTAGAATTACTTACTCGAGGATTAATCGAAGAAAAGTAACTCATTCGAGTCACTGAGGACCGATAATTACTTTCCATAGAAACAACTTGAACTAAACTATTTTACTCACCGTGAACGCATACTAGTCGATTTACAAAATAAGTAAATCCTATATCTTGCTTTCCAGCCTCCTACGTTCAACAAAATCGTTACCGACGCCACGATCCCTTCGCCGCTTACCGGGAACTCTCCAAGTAGTCTTGTGTGGTCTGATGCTTTCCTTGAAAGAATTCGTTTGCGTTTGACAAGATCGGTTTCCTTCCTGGGTTTTCCAGTGAGACGAACCTCGTATCAGCAATGCTTCAAATTGAAGTCATTCCCACATCACAGTCGTGTAAGGAAATCGGCCGCATTTCGATTAACGATTCGTATAATATTCAGTGAATGTAGTGAGTTCGCAGGTTTCACTGCTGCCCTTGATACCACAGACAGTGCCTGATTTGACCACTGAGTAAAACACGTTTCTTAAAGGTCTCTATAGCTTGTCGAGACATGTCCTTCCAGCCTCATCTTCCCGAATGATCAAATTTGTCATTTTAAGCGACTTTACAAATTTCGTTCAAATGCGGCACATGCGGTCCCAAGAATCAATACGAACAGTGGATTTATTGACAATCTAGTATACATTGTTTTGACTTTGTCCTGTTCACATACTGCTCTTTGACGCAACTTGATTAAATGGCTCTACACTGTGAGAAACATATGCTACACTGTTTCTTTTCTGGCGTTCATTTAACAGCGTAATGCTTGTATGCTCTGCTTGCTGGAACATTAACGAAGCTACAACTAATCATTTATTATGGAATTTGGTTGTTTTGCCTTCGTTGCTATTACGAACCCTAGATTCTTATTGATTAGAATTTGTTTTAGTATTGTTAGGATAAGTGCACCATTCAATTTAGTGCGCTGTACCGTGCTGCTACCTTACAGTCTAATTAATATAAAAGAGAGAGTAGAGTGGCGACGAAGTTGCATCCACCTTCGACTTGAGAAACAACTGGCTACATTCAACATCAACCTCTACCGTTTCACTGGATCATCGGCCCTGATGGCGCAGCTAACGAAGAATACGACAACAGTGGCATCATTGGAAGGAGCAAAGAAGGTTGTATTTCTATGTCTGTGTTGCGATTCGTCCTCGCAAAAGGGTTATACGGGCTTTTATTCAGCCGTTTGAGTACCTCTCGCTCAAAGATTGACTTTGACTTGGGTTGACAGGACATTCAACGTTGTGGACGAAACTGCACAGGTCGGATTGTTTACCAGCATTCCAATTGAAATATTGTTTTTTAGCCAGTTCCATCGACTAGGCCTCGAAATTCGGTAACACAAGCAGAAAGGCTTTTGTATCCAGATGTCAATGGATTTAAATCTGGAATAACTGTTTGAGGGAGGCAGTGTTGTCGCACATTGCGCAGACTTGGGCACAGATTTCCCATATACTCTAGGCTGTCACTCGTAGGAGGGGCCGTGACAAGAGCGAAGAAGAACGGAATGAGCTAATCAGACCGACGAAAAATCTTGGAGAGATAGACTGGCCATTGGAATTATTTTTTACTTTCCTATCGTAGAATCCGATATAATTTCAGATGTAGCGATCAGATGACTTGTTTACAGCCGAACTAATAGGGAAATCTTCGATGGAAAGCGCGATTAATTTGCTATTCGGGCCAGGATTCATCAAGTCAAGCAGTACCTTGTTTTAGTAAAAGTTAGAAATGAGTTGAATTTGTATTATCCGGCAAAATTTTTTTTGGCCGCAACTGTCTTGCCCGGTACAGCTGCTGCATGATGGTATAGGAGAGCAGGATTGAAATCTGTCCCGCACACCTGGAATTAGTTTGAAACTGCTTTGTTACAAGAATTTGTTCATATTGACAGTGTGCAAACGTCGAGGGACAGTTAATGACGGTTTTTACTCAGAACTTTTGTTTCAGCTTATTTGTCGGCTTTCGCAACAACACCTTGACTATTCCAAGAATATTCGAAGCGGAACAATTTGATAGATTCTGTCAAGGGTTGAAGCGTTTCAAGGATTGCTCTCAACATTGACGCTACTATATTTGGTGCTGGAATGTATCATGGATACTATGGAAATACATTTGGACCGAAATCAATGGAAATCGGTAACTTTGAGCAGAGGCAGCCTAGTAGAGAAAGAAATTCAGGCTTTAAGTGACGCCAAGTTTGGGACCTATCGTGGTAAAAGTGATAAAATCCCCATTGAAGGACCAATACCAATAGACGAACTAATAGTACTCGATGGATTACTATATGGAAAGAAATTTCGAGTACTAAAGGATGATGAATGTAACTCGAGTTTCATATCGCAAGAGGTTTTCATGAATAATCTTAAGCACTTCAACTGGAAGAAGTGTAGGGTTGTAGTTAGCCATTCACGGAAAGGATCGGTTGAAAACTTATCAAAAGCTATCGTAGGAGCTACCTTCACAATCGGAAAGCACTCGCACAAGTCTCATTGGCTTGTGGAAAACTGTTGATACGATTTACTACAAGGAATTCCATGGTTTGTTGCCAACAATACATCAATCAACAATGAGAAAGGGATTGTAAAGACTGGAGAGAATGGGTTAACAACTGGCTATTCCTAAGAATATGAAGCGAAAATTCAGGTGAAAGAAAAATGCTCAGATGTTTATATCTTCTAACTTGTACCGGAAAAGCAGTTTGAGAACAATTGTAGATTGGAGGTAGGAATGTCCAAGTGCTTTGGCCCGGGTCTCAGAAAGGTACTGCAGAAGTTTAACACTGTGTTTCGAGAAGAATTATCACCTGGATTACCGTCTGAAATAAGTTCGGATCATGAGATTGAGACAAACGAGAAGTCGAAACCACAGCATAGGTTTCTGTACCAGCAATCCCCTGCAGATTTGAAAGGAATGAAACATTATGTTCAGCAGTAACTAGGAAGGGGAAATCAGGCCTGTTAAGTAACCGCATGAGGCACCGTTATCATTCGTTTAAGAAAAACATAAGCAATTACAAGGTGTAGTGGCTTCCGAGGTTCAGATCGAATCACGAAGAAAAGCAATGCTCCACTAATTCGTTCCGATAAAAAGTTTTGGTATGTTCGGAGATGCCATGGTATTTTCAGAGATGTATCTTAGAACTGAACTTCATCAAATCAGAGTTAAAAATGCAGGTATTGAAAAGACAGCATTTAACACAAAGAATGGTCAAAGCGAATATTTATTGATGCCAATGAGATTGTGTAATGCTCTAGTAACCTTTCACTCGCTAACGAATCGTATCTTTTATAATTCTGTTGATGCCTTTATGGGTGTATACATGGATGATCTGTTAATATTCATCAAAAATGAAAAATCTCATTCAGAACATTTGAATATCATTTTATCTCGTTTCAAGGCTCACAATTTGTAAGTACTACCAAAGAAAAGCGAATTCATGAAATTGTAAATTTCGTTTCTTGAAATGATTGCTGGAAAAGGCGGAATCAAAGTTGACCCGAGAAAGGTTTCTATTATACGAGATTGGCTTGCACCCACGAACCTAAGAGACGTACGTAGTTTCATAGGCTTACAATTCCTTTGAACATTCATTAAGGACTTCAGCAAGATAGCGAAATCGTTGACCAACCTGACCAAGAAAGGCGAAGCAATCCTGAAGTGGGACATAAAATGTGAAGAAGCATTTGAATCCTTGAAGAAAGCGATAACAAGTACACCAATACTTGTGGCACCTAATTGGAGGAAACATTTCTGAAGACATATTGTTGCCTCAAATGCAGATGTCGGAGGAACAATAACACAGTTTGATGATTGTAGAAGGACAGAGTAATTGCTTTCGTTTCGAAGAAGTTTATCGCTCCGGAATAGAACTATACGACAAACGACAGAGAACTGCTGGGGCTCATTTACTTATTGAAAAGATTCTGACATTACCTTGAGGGATCGAGCTTCGAAATATTTACAGACAATTAAGTATTGGATCGATTCTTTAACAAACCCAAATTGAGTAGGAAAGAAGTGAGATGGCTTAAAACTCTTGGTAATTTTAGAATTTTTCCTATTTCATTGAAGGCTGGGAAGATTCATGTGCTTAGTGATATGTTCTCAAGAGCTCCACATGCGACTGTACATATTCTTGAAGTATTGAAGATCGATCTCGGTGATGTCACTAATGGCCACGGAGACGATAAGTTCTATAGCGCTGTCTTGAATTGTATGAAAGGAAGAAAGATATCTGACGAAACAATGAGAAGAAAAATCGAGAAGTTGTTGCATTTGTTCCATTTAGAGGAAGGTGAACTATTGTACGAGAGAAAGATATGTGTACATCGAAAAACGAATTTAACAGTTCTGCGTTTAGCCCACGATGCAAAAACTTTAGGTCATTTCGGATATCTTGATGCACTTTCAAGACTAAGGAGCTATCATTGGAAATCAAATTCAAGCAATGTTGAAAACTACGTTCAAAGATGTTTGATTTGTCAGCAGAAGAAAGACTGCATGGTGAAGAAGCTCATTGATTCTATTTCGTTGGAGGTTCCCGAGAGGCGTTGAGACACAGTTTCAAGTGATTTCATAGTGCATCTTCCAAAGACAAAAAGTAGCTACGACACCATCAGGCCTTATGTAGACCGATTGTCACGGAAAGTGTACTTCATCCCATTCAAAGGCTCTGCTACTGCTGTTGATGTCGCAATGCCTTCTTTAGTAATCTGTTCAAGCACCATAGAATGCTGTGCAGTATCGTATCTGACAGAGGTTTTTAGTTCACTTTTAAGTTCTCGAGAAGACTAATGGAACTCTGAGGAGTGAAGCTGAAAATTTCATCCAGTCAGCATCCTCAAACTGATGGCTCATTCGAAATAATGAATTGTACAGTAGAAAATTAATCGCGAAGTTACTGCAAATACCATCAGAATAATTAGGATGAGCTACTTCCTGGAGCAAAGTTTGCGTGTAACTCAGCTCTTAGTGAAGATCTAAGAATGAATCCGTTTGTAGTCGACTTGGGTTGGAATCCAAAAATCACCATTGGATTTGGTGTAGAGCTCGAATAATCTTCACAAGACTGTGATTAAGTTCAGGGAAAAGCAGCAGGCTACTTTTTAGGATGCGAAATTCGCATAAAGGTTAGCGACAGCAGATCGAAGTGCTACATCTAGCTTCAAATAAAAGCCACTCTTCTATAGACCAGGTGATCAGCTATGGATTGATAACTCTCTATTTATGGATGCATACTCCAAATCACAAGAATCTGACAAGTTATCTGCGAAAGGATTTGGATCTTTCACACTGTTGGAACTTGGACGGAAGTGTGTAGTAAAGCTTTAGTTTCCCTCTCATGTGAAAATACGTGATGTTCTTAACGTAATGCACACGACTCTGTACTTCAAAGAGCCATCTGAAATATTTGCAACTCTCCTTCAATGTCTTGACCGTGCTCCTCCACTGGAGTGAACTGAAAATCTAGTGTACAAATATAGAGAGACCGCAGACCCGGGGTTGGACATCAGTTTTTGACACTAATGACAGGTGATCCAAGTCATGATGCTAAACGGCAACTGATGAGAGACTTAATTGAAAAAGATGAAACAATAATGAAAACTTGGCCAGATAGATCAAAGAAAACTTTGTTTTACATCTCCTGCACATGAATGATGTTTTCATGGTCGACAACAGCGGAAAATCTGGAATAGAGTGAGAAACATTCCCTGTATTGTTTTTTGTTGGCCTTTATTTTCTAGGATGATGCTTGTATGTTATGAATTTTTCTATTAACAAAGCTACAACTAATTATTTATTATGGAATTTGGTTCTTTTGCCTTCGATGCTATTACGAACCCTAGATTTCTATTGATTAGATTTTATTGTAGAATTGTTAGGATAAGTGCACCATTCAATTTAGTGCGCTGTACCGTGCTGCTACCATACAGTCTAATTAATATAAAAGAGAGAGTAGAGTGGCGACGAAGTCGCACCCACCTTCGACTTGAGAAACAACTTACTACATTCAACATCAACGTCGATTATTTCACTGAACTTTCTGAACACCACTTTAATTAAGTCAACTCGCTGCCCAAAGACACAATCTTCTTTCTCGAATTAATTTTATTCAGTATGTTAAAATAATTTTTCTTCGTGTTCATCGGAATTGCATTATCCATATTGCTCATTCACAACTCAAACTTGAAAGAATTTATTTTACTTATGCGCCGAAATCGAAACATAGGAAGCGTCTATGTTCACCATCATCTCCGACATTGGTATCGGTATCTGAACAGTTTCCAATTGCATGATTCCGGTCATGCATTGTTTACTCATAAATTAACTTTAGAAAACAGAAGCAAGCGCAGCCATTATGACCCGTATATCATTTATTATTAACTCTTCGGATTGAAATAGGCGGACCATCACGCAACAACACACTCTCTCACTCTCTTACTACCACAACTCCTCTCCACGCTCTTTGACGCCTACAGGATATCACTCACCTACCATTCGTATCTCGGCGTTGATCAAATACGTCCGAATGTTCCTACTCGCTCTTCGAAAGCCACTTCTGTGGGCACGAGAAACGTCTAATCTTTGAGGCCAATTCATATAAGTTCCTCTCCGCGCCGCTCTCTCGTTCGCGTAAAAAACTTAATCTAATCTGACTGCAAGTATTTTTGCGCATATCAGCGAGGTCGGTAATGGGCCGTTGATCATCGAAGCGGAAGAGCTAGCGAACCTTTCTAACTCTACTTCACGTCCGCTTGTATTTGACTGCGGTCTACTCTGCATTTGAGTGATGTATTATCTTTCTCGTTCTCTCCAGTACAATCTATTCTTATTATTATTCAAGTACGGGTCGGAAGAAGACGGCCTGCTTCACTCTGCCAGGGATTGTGCACAGTAATTTCGGATTGCAGGTATTCTAGAACTCTTCTCGAAGCTCCCTTGGCTCGCTTCGAGAGATCGGGCCAAGGTGCAATGTCAGCGAAGAGTTCAAATACCCTCCATCGGAATTGACTCAATGCAATGAGTCAATTCGGATGGAGGGTATTTGATGAGACGCCGAGAAGTTGAGTATTGAGTCAATAGTCGTCTCGCTGACGTATGACTCGGTTTAAAGAAAGATATTGAGATTGAGGTCGTTAATGGCAAAGTGTTAATAGGGAGTCTCGATGGCGGGCCGTCAAGGAAATGGACGTTGTAAGGAAGAGATGGGTAAAGGGATAATGAAGCGGAATTAGAGAGGTGGAAGAGAAAAACTTCGGCAATACGTTGGAAGGATTTGAAGACAGTCAGTGAGAGGTCTTAAGTTTTTTGCCATTCTAGCATTGTCAGAGATTGTGTCTGAACCAAGATAAAAACAGAGAGTAGTACCACTAGGGCTTTGAATTTACACGATTTTCGTTGTATATTCTCTCTGTCTTGATGTACAGCTTGAGTTCACCACCCTTGTCGACTATTACAATGATGCTTTGAAGAAAATTGAGGTCGCTTGAATAGGTGCCAGAACGCTCACTGAAAAAGAACCATCGCAAATGGGCGGTTCTTTTGCACCGAGGCATGAGAACTCATCGGTTATGCGCCCTATACACGGGTTCCATGGTCAGCTGCAGTCGCAAGTATCGAATCGACGAACTTCGTTGCTCATTTCAGGAATAGACGCTTACCAGCCTATTCCCGAAATGGGCAACCAAGTTCCTGCATCGAAATGACGTCGCCGATGGTATGTTCGGACATAATTTCGCTGATGGAAACACTCGAATAGGTCGGCTGCTCGCCCCTATCATCCGAGATTGTGCACACCACACAAGTATTCTTTCGTACAGCCCCAGCCTTAATGGCCCCTGCAAAGTCTTGTGAAAGGTTTGGTGGATCGATATTTTCGGCAGGAACAAGTTCGCCATCCTTCACAGTATGAGAATAAGCCTGTTCAATTATTGAGGAGAACCCGTCAAGCTTATCTGGTGCAGGAGCACAGGCATCTATCTAGCGTACTGTTTCTATTTGATGAAATTGAAGTAATTTTTCATGTTAGTGAAAAAAACCTAGCTTGCATTTTTATTAGCAGTGGGCTCCGATCGCTCGTACTTCTTGCACAATGCATTTACTGTCCTAGTCGAGAAAAGAATGCATCACGCATTTTCTTACCTATTTCTCTCTGCATCCCAGTCGAGAGTTGTGCGTATTGAAAATTCTATTGCGATTTTCCGATGCATTACTTGAGTGAATTGATTTGGACTCAGGAGATGAATAGTGATGATATCTGGGGAACATCGAATAACTAATTCAAATTTCTACTGTATTCGAATAAATAAATCTGATGAAATAGGTGAATTAATTCAGGGTGAATCAATTTATCGATATCTCTGATCTGGCGAACCAAGGCTCGAGAGCAGCGAATGTCCGCATCCATCACGTCACAAGGATAGCAGCGGAGTTACAATCCTTCTCGACCGACACATGAATGACGTGTAAGAGCAGCGACACTGGAGTGAACCTATTAAAGCTGTGAATGGGGCACCCAGATAATGACATCGCGGTCACTTCATGAAGCTAGTGTTCAGCAGCGCCTGAGTTTAGCTCATCAAAAACTAACAAATGAATGCCACAAAATGACAGCTTGTGATTCAGTCAGACCCGTGAAAATCGATTACAGCTGCTCGAAGATCGATGCTTTCTCTAAAATTAATTGAGATCTAACTGAATCTCAGGAGAGCTTCTAAATTTCATCATGCATCAAGCAAAGTCAAGATATTTCCCCCGGCTAGTAGTTCTTGCGCTACAAGAAAATTTGCTTTACGTATGCTAGATAGAATATTAGCTCGAAATGGCTATCAAAGAACAGCAACTCAATAACATAATCACAAACTATAAGCTCAATTCACGCAATACTAAGTCAAATTATTTTGTATCCGGTTGGCATTTTCTAGAATCGTAGATTTGATCGAAGCGATCATTTCATAATATATGAGTTGCTCTCTTTTGGACTGTCTGACTACCTAACTACTCATTTGTTTTTAATATACGTATGCGATTGTGACGTATTTGGTATTTATACCATTACATAGTTCGTTGCAAGTTCTCTGAGAGAATTGGAATCCAATAAGCGGCTCCTGACGAATTTCTGTTCAGTGAAACGAAAATATTTTTCGTTCTTGCTAGATTCATTTGGTCAGAAATGTGTATACCTTCATTCTAATTAGACATTTTCCGATTTTTTGCATACTCTACATCCCTAGAACGATAACAGCGCAAGTTAATGAACTGCAGAACATTGTTTTACTGTTATTGATTTTTCTTCTTATTGTCTACATTTCTGTTCCCAGTTAAAGAAATACCGTTTGCTGCAGGTTCAACAATTCAATGAATGTATATGTTGGAGCGTCGTACATTGAAATAGGTGATTTGATACACATCAGAATAGAAATTTAAGAACTTCAATATGTTTGCTCTTAAATTTCGTTTCCATTTTGCTTTCAATTTCATGAGAATATGTAAATCAACTAAAAATCGCTCATCAAAAAGCTAAAGTTGCTGGAACCTGATGAATTCCATCTTAGACGAAAAATTTTATGCTTCTTTTAGCACGAAGCCAAGCAAACATTATGACCTTACGTGAGGATTTTTTAAACTTTTCGTATCGCTTTTAAAGTAATGAATCATTATTTAAGTGGTTTCGTTAAAATGCTCTGGAGCAATAATTGTAATTACCAGTAGATACTTGGCAGACTGGTCACCATCGCGTGAAACCTTTTTAGAACGTTTGAGACTATGCTTTAGATAGTGCAATAACGAAATCTGTCGCCAAGTAGATATTCTAACTTTATAGCATACAGTTCTTTTTCAATATTCCAAACATTGTATTTCGAATATGCTGAGAAGCATTGGTGATATTGGTTTCAGTACTTGTCGCACTGATCCAAATGCTGCTGAATATCGATTTGCTTCTGTCGTATGACCTGATATAGTTTTGTTGTACAACCCAAAAGGGATGTGGCCTGCAGCAGCAACTCGACGGACCAAGCGTCTTCTACACAGTGGTATAGTTAATGGTAGACGACCAACAACTCGCAACAAAGCGTAATCCGAGAGGGAAGAGCCCCTATACTTTCGCCTAGTACAGATGCCTGGCGTATCTGTCGATGAACTCGAAAGAGTTAATCCAGAACGGGAGGCTCCAAGATGGAATCTTCTCAGTAAACCAAACGGTATTGTTTTTTCTTGTTGACGATTTGTGTTTACTCAGTTGTGACACTGCACTAAATGAGAGGATCGCGAAAATAATTGCTTACAGCTACTACAAAGATTTAGCCACTGGTGGCCTTCCTGAAATTTGACCATGCATGGTCAAATTTTCACCCCTGCAATTGCAAAAAATTACCACTTGTCGGCCACTTGTGACCATTCTGCAATTTCACTATGGATAGTCAAATTTTGGCTTCTGAAATTGCAAACCATTTCTATTTGCTTGAAATTCTTGTCCTATATTGCAAACACCGAAGCCTAAGAAAATAGTCCTAGTCAAGCATATGTACTCTGAGAGCGCCCCAAGATATTGTACATTGCTCTACTTGAGTCTGTACTTGTGAACATGCGACGAGAAAAGTTTTGTTGACTTGACAGTTCGCGAGAAGGAAGCGGTTTTATCATGATGCATTTGATGTAGTCGGCCTTTGAGAATATTGAACAAAGTCCATCGTTTGCAGAGCCTTTTTCCATGCGTCATGAAAAGCGAATATCGAAAAGGGGAGTACATGGGACGCAATTTTTATTAAGATATTACGTAATTTTTCAAACAAGATTATCCGTACGTGCACATGTTTCGTAAAGTGGCAAATTATTTATCCTCTGACTCGCTTTCTTCAACCTGCTTGAAGATAAATTTTGAAAGAGTCTGTTGAGGACGTTTCAGATTACGAACATCTCGCAGAAGTCGTAATATTAGCGATACCGAACATTGCACAAGCTGCAGTTTTGGCAACCTACTCACGACTAGGAAGAGATCATGATTGGTTAGGGATACAAGTTTTTAGTAGCTTTCGTTAGCGTATCATTAGATTCGATTCGTCATAATTGCTGTAATTTTATGCTGTCGAGGAATTCATTACTGCCTTCAGGTGGTGATTGTACAGAAGAAATCTCGAAACGAATCCTGCGAAATAGAACCCAAAAACGGTTTCGACAAAGACTCTAGTGAAACTTCAAGTAGCATTTGCCATTCAGTCAACTATGGCCGGCAATAATCGTGATCGAAACTTGAATGCGAATTTGTTTAAAAGTGCAGGGTATTTCACGTCGTCTCCTCTAGATCTGAGACGCATATCGATAGAACATGACATCATTTGTCGCATACTGGCACACTCATTTGTTCATGTGCACCTCTAACTTCAGCCGTACTCTTCGCGAGCGTATGACATGTCATTCCAGCCATCACCACCTTTTGTATTTCACACCTTCATCAAGTTTCTGGCACGCTCTCAACGAACCCGCACATCACAACTCAGTCTTCTTTTCCTTCATCAATACGGACAAGGACGGAATGACTCTTTCAAGTCCCCCTGCGTTCAACAAACTCGTGCTCGACGCCTCGATACCTTTGCCGCTTACCGGCAACTCTCCACTGAGTCCTGCGTGCTCTGATGCTTTCTTTGAAGAGACTTCGCCTGTTTTTGACAAGAATGGTCTCCCTCCTGGGTTTCCCAATGAAGAGATGCTGAAAATGTTTCGTAAGATGAAGCGTCTCTTTGCTCCCGAGAAAGGCAACGGAATCACTCTCTATAGTAATCCGGAGTCGGAGCAACCTGCTCACGTTCCGTTACTGTCGACCCCGGTTGCCAAGGTAGCCAGCCCATGGGATAGAGGTTTGGTGATGGCTTTGTCTATCAAAGAATTGACACAAGTCGCGTCTCCATCTCTTGAGCGCAGAAACGTCGTACCTCCCACTAGTAATGGCTCAAATCAAAGTCATTCCGACATCACAATCGTGGAAGGAAATCGGCCTCATTTCGATTAACGATTCGTATTGTATTCAGTGACTGTAGTGAGCTCGCAGATTTCAGCGTTCCCCTTGATACCACAACCGGTGCCTTATTTGACAACTGGGTAAGATACATTTCTTAAAGGTCGCTATAGCTTGTAAAGTCATGTCCTTCCAGCCTCTTCTTCTCGACTGTTCAAATTGGTAATTTGAAGTGGCTTTGTGGAATTCGTTTATATGCGGCACATCCGGTCCCAAGAATCAATACGAACCGTCGATTTATGGGCAATCTAGTATGCTGCGTCTTGACATTTGTCCTGCTCCCATGCTACTGCTTCATGCAACTTGATTGCATTGCTTCACACTTTCTGGAAACGACTTTAACTAAGTCAACTCACTGCACAAGGACACAATCTCCTGCGTTGAATCAATTGCATCAATTACGTTAAGATGGTTTTTCTACGTGTTCAGCGGAATCGCGTTATCCATATTGCTCCTTCACAACTCAAAAAACATAGGAAGTGTCTGTATTCACCATCATCTCCGACATTGGTATTGGTATCTGAGCAGTTTCCAAATACATGATGCCGGTCATGCATTGTTCACTCATAAATTAACTTTGGAAAGCAGAAACAAGTGCGGCCAGTATAACACATGAATCATGTATTATTAACTCTTCGAGTCAGGAACGGGCGGGCCATCACGCGACCACAGACTCTCTCACTCTATTACCACCACAACTCGTCTCCATGCTCTTTGACGCCTACAGGATCACACTCACCTATCGTTCGTATCTCAGCGTTGATCAAATACGCCCGAATGTTCCTACTCGCTCTTCGAAAGCCACATCTGTGGGCACGAGAAACGGCTAATTCTTGAGACCAATTTATCCAAGTACCTCTCTGCGCCGCCCTTTCGTTCGCGTAAGACAAAGCTTAACTAACCTGACCGCAAGTATTTTTGTGCTTATCAGCGAGGTCGGCAATGGGTCGTTGATCATCGAAGCAGGATAGCTAGCGAACCTTTCTAACTCTCCTTCACGTCCGCTTGTATTTGACTGCGCCCCACTATTCATTTTGAGTGATGTACTATCTTTCTCGTTTTCTCCAGTACGATCTATTATTATTCAAATATGGGCCGGAAGAAGACGGCCTGCTTTACTCTGCTAGGGATTGTTCAAAGTAATTTCGGATTACAGATATTCTCGAACTCTTCTCTGAATTCCCTTGGGTCGCTCGGAGAGATCGAGCCCAAGTGTGTTTCAGGGAAGGGTTCAAATATCCTCCATCCAAATTGACCTAATGCGATTGAGACGCCGACAAGTTACAATTGAGTCAATAGTCGTCTTGTTGACGAATTATTCGGTTTCAGGGAAACGTACTGAGTGCGAGTTTATTGATGGAGAAGTAGAAATAACGAATCTCGATGGAGGGTCGTCAAGAAAATAGACGTTGTAAGGAAGAGATTGTGAAAGGGATAATGAAGCGGAGCTAGAGAGGTGGAAGAGAAAAACTTCTGGATGTATGTTGCAAGGATTTGAATAGCAAACAAATCAAAGTTCCTATATGTAGAGAGCCTGTGAGAAGTCTTTAGTTCTTTCATATTCTAACATTATAGGAAATGGTGTCTGGAACAAGATGAAAATAGAGAGCAGTGGCACTAGGGCTCTGAATCATTCCATCTTCGTGCTGTCTTCTGTCTGTTGTGATGTACACGTTGAGTTCATCACCCTTGTCGACAATTACAATGATGCTTAGCAGAAAATTGAGGTCGCTTGATTAAGTGGCTGAACGCTCACTGAATAAAGAGCCATCGCAAATGCTCAGTTCTTCAGGACAGAAGTATGAGAACTCATATGCTATGCGCCATGCACTCACAAGTAGCTAATCGACGAAGTTCGGTGCCCATTTCGGGAATAGACACTTGAACCACAGTAACGATATGGCGTCGCCGATGGTATGTTCAAACACAATTTCGCTGATGGAAATATCCAAATAAGTTGACTGCTCGTCTCGATCATGAATGATTGTGTACACCACGCAAGTGGTCTTTTGTACAGCACCAGCCGTGATGGCACCCGTAAGGTCTTGTGGAAGGTTCGGTGGATCGATGTCTTCGGCAGGAATAAGTTCACCATCTTTTAGTATACGAGAATAAGCCTGTTCGATTATTGAGGAGAACCTGTCAAAGCTATCTGGTACATGAGCACCACGGTCTTTTAACGCTTTTGTTTTTATATTTCAAACTTTCATCTATGTTACCACTTTTATTGCCAGCATGATCAAATCGCACCTCCGCCTCATTGAATTGCGATTCACAAGTTCACATCACTCTAGCAATTACCGGCTTCTTCATCTCACCAGTTTCAACGCTTCAACACTCCTCCGAGTTCGCTCAGAAGAACGATGAGCTTACCTACATCCAATTTTTCAAACCTTTCCACACGATCTGTTAAGGTAGCGCCAGGATATGCAACACCCCCCAATCGCGATGCATTCGTGCAAGTCATCAGTCACTCTGGCCAGCACGTTATACATTTCGTTGGACAAACCACCGCTATTGCTTTCTAAAGCCACACTCTCAGGTCGATGTAATGTGCGAGAGATGAAATTGTCAACAGTCCCAACAGTGTGGCCTATCTTAAATCCACCGGCTTGTACCCCATCAATAGTTGCAGGCTTTACCTTATTTCCTGCGTGCCTTGGCGTCGGCTATGAGCGGCGAATAGCGTGCCCAGAAATGCGTTCAGCGAAGATAGCAAGGTGCGAATTGCAGGTTCTGCAAGAGCATTAGCAGAGGCTTCTCTAAATTTAAGATGTAAGTCAAAAGAACATCACATCATTTGTCGCTCACGGTGGTACGCATTTGTTCTTGTGCACTCTTTACCTCAGTCACACATCTACCGTTTGCTATGGTATGCCACTCTAACTATCGGATTCCTTTTCAGTTCTCGCCGACGTCACGCTTCTGGCACAGTTTGTGGCACACACTCGCATATCTCTACTCAGAGAACGTTTCTTTCATGAATTCGGGCAAAGACAGAATGGCTCTTTTCAAACCCCATACGTCTCGGAAGCGCGTGATTGCATCCTCTATATCATCCTCAACTATCAGGCATCTTCCAAGGATTCGCATGCTTTATGGTGGATCCTATGAAGAGGTTTTCAGTGTGCTTCACAAGAAGGGTCTCTCCCTCCTATTTTTACAGGAAAATGCTGAAAACCTTTCCAAATGTGATCCGTCTCATTGCTCCAGAGAAAGGTAATTGAATTACTCACTATAGCAATACGCTGTCGGATTAACCGACTCATGTTCCGCTACTATCGACCTCGGTTCCCAAAATCGTCAGCTCATCGGTCGAAAGATCGGCTGTTGCCGTGGCTACTGAACAATCGGCTTCAGTCGCACCTTCTTAGAAGCGAAATGTCGCTAAATAGTAGGTTTGCCGAAGTCATTTCGATGGTACGGTGGAGGAAGAAGACCGACCACATTTCAGTAAATGATTCACAGTGTATGAAGTGACTGCAGTGAGCAGGCCAGTTTGGACGGCTTTCCTTGATGGCACAACTGGAATCTTGCGTGACTGTCGGACAAGATACGTTTACTTAAAGTCACAATAGTTCATAAAATCACGTCCTCTACATCTGGTTTCAGACTGCTCAAATCGCACGTTTTGTTTAGCGACTTCATGGAATTCGTTCTCGTGGAGCCCTAAAAGTCCCAAGAATCAATCCAAAAGGTCAACTTGCAGACAATCTAGTATACTACAGGTTTTTGAAGTTTGTTCTGCTCTCGCACTAATCCTTTACTAAAGTTGATTGAATTGCGATCCACGTTCTGGATACCACTTTGACTAAATCGACCCGCTATCCATAGAAACCTAATCTTTCTGTGTTGAATCAAATCCATGAATTGACTTAAGATGGTCTTCCTGTATGTT
>JAAUYH010202938.1_pt1 | contig 16301 bp, 5 predicted proteins | sample 7278061 | NCBI WGS metagenome assembly JAAUYH01 (sample SAMN14350203, study PRJNA611818) | marine sediment metagenome | isolation source: surface marine sediment (0.6m) | place: French Polynesia: Moorea | collected 2018-08 | reverse complement strand
TGTAAATCAATTAACAAAATATTGACTGTGCTTTCTGTACAAATCTCTGACATAAATAATAATTTTAGTTTGCATTAAGTGAACAAAACAAAATACGCACAGAACAATTATCATAGCGGAAAATCCATCGGGCTTCTTTTCCTTGTTATGAACTACTCTGCTATAAATTTTGTGCTCACTGCATTAATGAATAATCATCCGTAATTGGTTGTAAACGAATCCTTTTTAGCTGTATCAAAACTTCTAAAGAATAGTTGTCAACAAAAATCAAGGTATCAAAGATCTATTTATAACTGGGTGAATCCAATTTTTTAGGAACAATGGAATCAAATTTTTAAGTAAATATGAAAATTAACACAGAGCGTTATACAATAGCTTGTAGAAGATCCGTCGCGTTTCGATCGAAAATCAAGAAGAATGGCATCCTGTACCTCATTTACTATGTGATAAAAATCTCGTGGTTGCTGTCGTTTCTATTCGTGTTCGAGACAGATAAGAAATTATCGTAGAAGTAATTTGTTCATTCGTTGATCAATGTGCTTCAGACTTTTGGTTAGATCTATGAATCTGCACGCTTCAGGAGGTGCGAAAGAAAGGTAGGAAAAATTGGGATCAACGAAGCCATCGTCATAAGAAACCAAGAAATTCGGCACTGGATCAAAATGTTACTAGCTTTCTAACAAACTGTCCATAAATTATTCTAATATTACATTCTGCGGTAATTTAATTATACCACTGCGGTGGCTGGAAAATTGCAGGATTAGAAGAGAGATCATCGGCTAAAAACCGTGATTTAGAGGAGCCCTGCTGGGCTTATGGAAAAATTCAAAACACACCCCTGTTTAAACATCTGAACAAAGAATGGTTTTGAACATGGAGTGACTCCGATACTGCGACAATACAATATACATGGATGGATTCCCGCAATTCCTTGACTAAACTGCAGCTAGGAGCTAAAAATATGGCTGACTGTTCGGCCAGATGAGCAATACTTCGAAATAAATGTAATACGCATCTGATAGAATTAGACTGATTCAGGGCTCAGAACCCTGTTGCATTCTTTTCGAGACACAATACCGTTGCTCATTTCCGATAAGTAATGTGGTATATAAGAAAATAAGGGCAATCAGTTCAGCTTGCTTACAAGGGTCAATGTACTACGTATGCGGTGTACTGTGCTGTTGTTCCTGCATCAAGTTTGAAGATGCAGCACGGTTTTACAGTTTCTAATTTATAGATTTTCTTCAATATTTGTTTTATTTCAGACAGATTAGTACACTGTCAAATACTGCGATGTAGCAAAGGGTCAAATGGAACTGTAGTTCATCAATGTGTGTATCGAGATTATTCACCATTCCTCGCTAAACAATGGGAATTGTTGAGGAATTACTGAGAAATCAAAAGGCCCAATTAGAGGACTTGAAATGTTCTCTTACGACCGATTTCTGATCTTTACTAAGTTATCATATTACTTTGGCCACATTAGTTCACGCGTAAATTTATCGGTAGATGAAAATTCATATCGCCATGACACATGTAAGGGGGTACATCTTCTGGTACATCCTAATAGGCATCAGTTCAGTGGACAGGTCTATTTCATTGCAGTCGTTATGGAGCTTATGTCATTCCAGTACTCATCTATGTACTTTCTCATCAACGCCTCAGGAAGCGTCGAGGATCTCCGTTGTATCTAATAGTTCTGCAGAGCAAGCTATAGCTGACGTGGTCGATTCAAGAACCGATACGTTCATGGGCGAAGAACGATCCACAGTAAATCAAGGGAAGGTCATGACAAGAGTAATTCGAATGTCGCAATTTTCAAAGACAAACAGCAGGAAATGAGGTAAGGGCACGATCACTCGGTAGCGAGGCCGTAATTTACACTTGACAGTTTTCATAGGTGAACGAGTACGAAACACGGCTTTACGTAATAGAGTCACGCATTTTGCTCCTCGTCGTCGCTTCGCGCCTGCTGGCATTACTCGACTGCCGTGGTGTATCGGTCTCATTGATCCCGCAGAACAGCCAATTAGAACGATTTGCTAGAACTCATTGGCATTCGAAGCTGGCAATATCACCTCGATCATCCGGATGCAATGCACCTCTTACACTGCCATCCTCAACATTAAATCCTCTTGCTGTCTATCAAGGCCTCGACTAGTATAAAAAGTACCGAACTTGATTCGTCTCAAATCAGGATTGTGTTTTGCTAGAACCACAGAACGCGTGCACATTGTCACAAATCGCCAATGCCACCAAAAGACCGCAGGAACGAGAAGCTTGATGTCAACTTTCTTCTCAACGATGCTTCCTCCTCTTCTGCTCTTCCGGCTGTTTCACGTTCTGGCTCGAGACCTGCTGGACGAGCACAAGCACCGAACGAGCGAGCACGTTGCACAATATGTGGGCATAGCTTCACTCAAGTGGGAGATTTGAAGAAGCATATTCGCACAGTGCATGAAAAGCAACGACCATTTAAATGCGACATCTGCGGCAAAGCTTTTGGCGAAAAAGGTAAGGATCGTCATTCCCTGCTATCAACAAATTCACTTACTGATTTGTTTCCCAGGCAACTTGCAGAAACATCGCCGCTCGGTTCATTTCAATGTGCGCCCGTTCAAATGTAATAAGTGCGAAGCTGCATTCCCATTTCGTGATGGTTTGGCGCGCCATGTGGCTTTGGTCCACGACAACAGCAACTTAGTTTGTCCACGTTGTGGAGCACGACATCAGACCAAAGCTCAGCTCAAGCGCCACCAGGAAGTCTGCGCTTCCGCCGGTTCCTCAACTCGGCGTAATTAACCTTGGTTTTTCTGAGACTCGCTTCACATCGTGTTCCATTTTCTCGACGGTTGATCGGAGTATCTCCCTGCGAAATATTCAATCGACTGCAGGATAGACCAGATACTATTAGAACGCTTTGTTTTTCTTTCAGGGTTCCGTCTCATTTCTCAATGCGATTCTGGCATTCTTTTATATGGTTAAATGCTTCAGAATTTCATAACTCGGTGATGATAGATATTCTTCTTGTTTATTTGAACCACAGCTGCTCGGCGGAAGTGTGTATCTTAACGGGATAGTCATAGAGATAGATTTCTTTGGGTCCGAAGTAGTCCATGATGTATAGGGTCATGTCAATCAAAGGTCTATCGTCGCGCATTGATTATGTATAATAGAATTCGAGTAGGGCCCAGTATAATTCCACGACTAGCGGGATTCCTCACGAAAAATGCAAGCAGATCATCTAAATCACTCCTTGTGTATAAATCACTGCTTCCCGTTCCTTACTCGAAGCAGGCAAAAACATGTGCATGTTCTAGACTCTTTTGGTTGTTCTGAACGGTTCAATTGCCCACGTTTCGTCATCGGCGGAATTTTAAGGACACGGCGTTCGCAATATTAGCTAGTGCCTTAAAGTTCAAAGTTAACGATGCAGCAATTTGTGGGCATTAGGACCGGTTGCAAGCATGTCAATATACAAATATACTTACTTTCTTGCTGTCTAATTCACCGTCCACGACATTCGAAACACCTTGAAACGCTAGAATCATTCCAATCAAGTATGTCCAACGACGACTCGTCGTTCTGCTCCGCAAGACCGTTTTGATAACCCTGGTACGCTTGAACTTATCCATGAATAATTCTGACCAGACGTTTCTTGGTAGAGGTTTGACACCAACCCTCGTCATAGAATGTGGGCTGGGAAAGTTGAGTACACAAGAGCGTGCGGTGAATTGAACTATTTTTTTGCGTGAATTTAGGTCGTTTTATATCGAGCACAACACCAGGGTTTTGTCAGAGAACTAATTCGTGAAGAGTATCGACCAGTTGTGCACCATAAGCATTCAGTAAATCTGACGTCGTCGTTAATTTATCCCCTTTACTGTTTCACAGTACCCTTGCTGCATTACAGTAATATCTGTCTGCTTTAAAACGTTTCGTTAGAGAAAATGAAACATGCGCTTACACAACTGTAATCATTGAAGAGACATAAATCTCCAACTTCTCCCTTACAGTGCACAATATAGTTTATTCCAATTCGACGGAAGTCGAACAAGTCGCACTTGCGCTTCGGTGTAAAAGGGCTTTCGGTGCCTTACAAATTCAGGCGTCTCTGCAATCTACCAATGGCGCTTTATGACGTGTCATAAATATTTAAAACTCCTTAAATTTTTCTCTGAATTAGAGAGGTGCATCAGAACTGTAATCCTCTCTTTATCCATAAAAAATCTGACCAAGTTAAAATATAGCAACCAACCAAATCCAATTTTCTGGCAAGTCACAGACTTAAAATGCGACGCAGAAGTGCTAGACAGAAACCTAGTAGAAAACATTAAGTCCATTCAAATATACCCACAACGTCACCTGAAATAAAATCGTCATTCGACCTATACCCGAATGAAATTTATTTTTCTATTTCTATTACATCTCCATTCATCCGTCCATGTTTCCTTCAAAAAGTGTGCTAGCACTTTACGAATTACTTTAAAAATATCTCATTGGGTAATGAATGCAATTTCTTTTGCTCTGAAAAATTCCAGAATTATGAACCAGACAAAGATAAAACGAACGTTGCATTATGATAAAAGATAATAGGCTGGAAATGCTTCTTGTACATTTTTTTGGCTAATTCTTGCTTCATTTTAGATCTACCGATGAAACAGACCTTCATCACAACCAATTCGTCTTGACGTATAGTATTTTTTCTACACTTTATCAATCAACCGTCTCTGTGATGAAGTACTGGACTCGTCTTTGATGCGATCTTCTACTTTATTCTATTAAAAATGGATCAAGACACAAAACATTTGACCTAGAACAATGAATATTATTACTAGGCCTTAAAACAAATCGATCTTTCATACTTGCAGATAAACAGAAACATTTTCTGTTGCTGTGAATAGTGAAAGAGGACCAAATTTGTATCATAACAAAGGGATTGTTGACACTGAAATCGTGTAATTAGTCAAGATTCTTTTCGGCACCGCGCAGTACTTTTAAAAAGTCGTATTTAGATTCTTGCGTCCACAACTCTGCGACGTATTATATAGTTCGTGTATAGGACGATCCCATACAGGAAGAAGTTTGTAAAGTATATAGATCAAGAATATGAATTTGTTTTTAAAGAATAATTTATTTCTTGTCATTTAGTTCCACCGAATATAATGTTTCTCAGTTATTTCAAAAAATTGAGTAAGAACTTTGTTTGATCTATTTCACAAACCTAAAATCTGCATATTTAACTCTTTCGCTTAAATAGACATTAAAATAAGTCATACTCTCTCATTTATTCAGTATTCAGATACATTGTTTAGTGAATGATCTTACGTTTCCTGGGTAAAATGATAAATCTGCTCTCAAATTGGACTAGTTTAATTCTTCGATAGGGAAAGTAAACACCAATCCAGAAGTTCTATTGAAAATATTAATACAAAAAAATCTAAAAGATAATCCAATCTGTGTTTGAAGTTCCCAACGTAAATCTAATACAGCAACATGCTAGAAATTCTAATTCAACTGCGTATTTATTCTAGAGCATCGTAATATTTTCTCGATACGTAACTGATTAATAAAAGTTTATCTTCGCCTATAAGTAGATACTTGATTACCTGCTCATTGCTTGCTTAATATGAAAATTTGTGAATCTCTAGCAATTATGAACCCTAATTTATATGGACACACTATTCAGAGATTCTGTACACCAGAAACTTCTCTCTTCTCTACGAAATCTCTATGGCATGGATGAGCGATCAAAGCAACTTTGCGGGGTAACAGAGCCCAGTCCAATTATTTTTTTAAGTGAAATACAATTTTGACGGAATGTGAGATAATACCTTACAGCGTTGATGTTTGAACGAAAATTAGTAATGCGTTCTTTTGATTTCTTACACTGAATGATTTAGAGCTGTTCTTCTATGTTTCTCGAACGTTATTGATCATTGAATCCACGCAATAGGTTTACTGGCTAACAATTTCAGGCCTAATGCCCATTCATCTAAACCCTACAACTTGGACTCCAATATCGTGGATTTAGTTACTGAAGTTATTTACTTGGATTCAGGTAGAAACTTGGAGTAGCTGCAGTGAGTAAGGGCTTTTGCTGTTATCACGGCAGGTAATGAAAGATTTTAAACCATCTCTTTCTCTTCAACCTATCGTATGTTTTCGTATTTGCTAACTCTATCAAATTTTTAATTTATTGAAGCCTTGTTCTCTTCAAATCAAATCCCGTACTTCAACTGATTAATGCTGATTACATTTTCGTGAAGAGAATGCTCTAGCATCTTCACATAAGCCGTTTCGTCGATTGTAGGAACGTAATTCGTTGACATGGACGCATATACTGAAGCAGTTTTGACCCCGTTCCGTGACTAGAATAGGATTTGGCTGGAGTATATCAATCGGGACAGAATTGAAATTCTACGAGCATTCCCGTTGGCTTCATTCTGTGGCTGGACCAAATATTCTTTGCTCCGGGTGTGTGCTGGTCAGTGTGTGAGATAACGAATGAGAAAGCTTTATAATATGCTCAAATAAGCCCACTAAATACATAAAAATCCCAATAATCATGCGTTCTCAACCACTGTGATAGATCATATTTTGAGTACAAAAATGTTTGTGTAAGTCAAAAAAATTGCGTAAAGACGTCGATATACGAATAATACTATGTACAACATTCATGGCATTTTATTCTTATACCCAATCATGATCAAAACTAACTTCCCCGAGCTCTTCATTTTTATCCTGGTAGTAAAATTACTGGGGCAGTCACATGTCGATGTATATTTCTAAGCTATCGCATGACTCGTGCCGAAGTCTCTCCGACGCAGGGTCGGGCTTGAACTGTTTCTCTGAAATACGCCATATTTAGTGGATTATCAAAATATTCATTTTGTATCTTCTTTGAAGAATGTTCTCGTACGTCGTGTGGTCAACTTCGGATGACGTACTATTCGTACTACAAGACTCTCGAGGGTTGTAGGGAAAATATATACTAAAGGATGTTTGCTGGATAACGTGAAGTGAATGACGCGTCTCCTTTGATTCGTGAAATAATTGTGGGAGTATTATTAGAATAAGGCTATTTTGAAAAATATGTTCTCGTTAAATAGTTCACATGCACGATAGTTTGAAACATAGAAACCGAATGTGCCTGACATAGAATTGCAGGTTGTACTGCATGAAACTATTAACTAAATTAGAGGTTGAAAGGATTGATTCATGTAGCGCAAAAACATTATAGCAAATTACACTAAACCGCCACATCGTTTAACCTACAACAGACGCCTTCAGGATAAATTGAGCTTAAACTAATTCGTAACATAATCAGGTCGAAGGGCACTTGTTAGGCACACTTACTATTTCGTTAAAAGAATATGAAAACTTTGGAACGACCATAGGATACAACCAGGTTAACAGCACACTGCCGCACGAAGGCACCACAATCGACAATCAGCGAAAATCCATGAAATAGTAGGTCCTGCGCAAATATAATAATATTATCTTTCATTCACGATTAGTTATGCAAAACATTGTTGAGATGGCATAGTGACGAAGCTACTAAGCTATTTAAACGCATTTAAAGCTACAAACATTACCAGGACGTTGCTTGATTCTTTACCAACCAGAAAATAGCATTCCATGGACAAAATACGCGAACAGGAACGTAAGATTTAAAAATCTCCAGAATTTCAGAAAATATCCTCAGAGCTTACCACAAAGCAAGCTAATTGGCGATTAAGTTCAATTTCGGTGAGTTTGTAGCCGTCGAAGTTCCAGTTTTTTCCCTCATCGTCCATACAGTTCGAGTTTGGATGTTCGTTTTCAGTATCAGTACGACACGATCCAGGATATTGCTGTGCAAACAGTCTACAGTGCTATTTGAGCTAGTGGATTCGAGTGGAAGGAAGGCCTGAGGTAATGCAGTGACACAGAAAAGTCTTAAACAGAAAGAGTTGAAAACGGACATTAGTTTTCCCATTAGCTCTAGGAAGAGTTTATATTTGAATGCCTTGTCCATTTAAGTGGACTGATTCAGCGGGTATCGGGTTCCATTTGCCCATCATTCGTTTTCAGGATGCCAAAGGAGTTATTTCATCTCATTTTTTAATTCTTCGCCTTACAATAAAATAGACAGTAGCCACCCCATATATGAGATAATTCTATCCGTAGTCTGTACAATTTCATTGCCTCTACTTGAACTTCATGTTTTCTAGAGAGAGATACGGTATTCTTGTTCCAATTTTTTTCTATCCGTCTTATATGCTGATGGAAAGATCACTCAAATCTTCAAGGTGTACAAATCCTGGAGGGAGATTCAGATTCTGGATTGGTGGCCAACCAGATAAATACGGGATGCAAAGTTTCAGTGGATTGGGAGTAAGCAGACAAGGAAAAATTGCATCAATTCTCCTAATGCCTTGAAACTGCACAACAGAAGAAACAATCATAAGAGAATTGAGTTTCCATAAAACTACTATACACTGAAAGGAAGGATTTCATGGCAATGGAAGGCATGAAATGCTATTTTGACCTAAAGAAAGTCTGGCTACGGTTATATGAAATGATCCTCTGGAAATATCAGTCGGACCTTAAACTTCTTAAGCTGAAGCGCTTTGGCTATAAGAAAGGCTTGATAAATCTGAATATCAAAAAATCGTTAGTCATAGACCTTTTCTTATGAGTCGATTCAAGCTGAGCATTAGAGAACAATAGAATAAAATATTTTAACCGGAGAAAATTTTCGACCTTTACCGTAAACCGCGGTTTGAAAAAAAATCATACGTTTTGTTTTTTGACTCTTAAAATGCAATTTACATGAGCTCATGAAGGCCATTTTTAGTATTAGAGGGTTGCAATGAAATATTTTTTGTTTGAAATGTACAGTAACTAAAGGAAAAATGAAACTGGATCCTTGGTAACGTAGAATTTCACGGATTTTTGGAACACGAATAGCTGTAGGTAATATTGACGATAGGAATTTACAGCATATCCTTTTGATGGAGAACATGCCAATTTAATTTGTGACACCTCGGCACATAATTTTGACATGAAGTTCAGAGCAATTTTTTACTACTTTTTATTCTCAGTTGGACTTTATGCGGAAAAAGCGAATCAAAATTAATGCAAGAATTGCAAAATAAAATATAAATGTTCTTGAGTGATTAGTTATTTGCGTGGTTCAGATTAGTTGAAACCGCATGCGACCCAACAATGCCGAAAATCGATTTCAGTCGAATTCCGTAAATTTCGTTCTTTGGCTTGGCTGCAGTAGCAGCCGAATCTTGAAAGAGAAGGTAGGTTCTAATTTTTCTTTGCAAGCTATTTTAGCAGATGCTGCAATCAAACAAGAATGAGACTGCATTGTTTTCACTGCATCAAGTTTGAAAATGCATCATAGGTTTTCGGTTCCTATTATTACAGATTTCACTCAATTATGTATTCTATTTCAGATAGATTGAATTACTGCAAAAATACTGTTCGGTAGCAGGGAAATCAAATGAACTGTATCCGTCATCAATGCACATTCGGCAAGCATGAACGTGGACGTTCGAATTATGAGTGAAAGGAAATTCTGAAATCTTCGTCAAACAGGGTTATTGTCGAGTAATTGCTGAGTGTAAGAAATTAAAAGTTCCAATTGGAATAATTTGAAAACTATTGTTCTGAATGATTTGTTATCTGTAGTAAATCATCATATTAAGTTGGCCACACGAGTTGTCGCTGAATTTTACCAGAAGATGAATATTCATACTGTAATAGAGATTAGTAATTAGTCCGATAGTGAATCAGTTTTCTGTATGCACAGCGAGCAGAATACTCCTAGGGCACGAGCATCAAAAAAATAAGCAAAGAATTACGGGTTCAATCGATAATTAATCAGATTTTATTAGTTCACCTCAACATATAGTACCAGAATAATCTGTTAGTACGTAAAATTCGACGGATTACTATTCCCTGTACCGTAATGACATATGTATCGGATGCATCTTCTGGTAGGTCCTGAAAGGCATCGATTAACTGGGAAGGTCTATTTCATTGCAGTTGTTACGGAGCATATTTCATAGAGATACCCAACCATCGATTTTCACGTCGAGGCCCCTAGTAGCGCCAAGGACCTCAACTGCACATGATGGTTGGCGAGAAATACAAAATAGCTGACGCGTTTAACAGAAGAACCGAAACGGTCAAGAGCAAGAAGGACAGCAATCTGTCAAGAAGAGCTCACGAACAGAAGTACACTGGAGGAATTCGAATGTCGCAATTTTCCAGGACAAACAGCTTGAAATGAGGCTAGTGCACGATCAATTTGAAGCGAGATCATGATTTACACTTGACAGTTTTTATAGGTCAACGCATATGAAACACGGATTTACGTAAGAGAGGCACGGATTTTGCTCCTCTTCGATGCTTTGCGACTGCTGGCATTTCTCAACTGCCGAGGTGTATCAGTCTGTTTGATCCTTCGTTACTACTAACCAGGATAATTTGTTGGGACTCAAGGGCAGCTGAAGGCGGCAACGTCACCTCAGTCATCCGGATGCAATGCATTTCATCTTACACTGCCATCCTCAACATTCAATCCTGTTGCTGTTACGCAAGGCCTCGAATGGTATAATAGGCATTCGGCTTGTCCTAAATCAGCGACGCAAATTCTAAAACCGCAGAACCGTCTACATTTTTGCGAACCAAGGATGCCACCGAAGCAACGCAAGAACGAGAAGCTTGACGTCAATTTTCTCCTCAACGATCCTCCATCCTCTTCTTCTCGCTCCAATATTCCACGTTCAAGCTCCGCGCTCCCTCCTCGCTTGGCACCAAGCCCCCAATTAACTGCTCCATCAACGGGATCCAGATGGACTACCACGCCTGCTGTCAGAACTCGACTGGAAGGGTCGAAATCGTCGAATAGTGGCTCTGACGAGTCAAAAGGTTCTGGTTCACAGTCAAATGGATCAAAGAGTTCCGATGGTTCGGGTAAGTCCACAAAGTCTGCAGATGTGCGACAATCTTCAAGTTCAAAGCGTGCTCGACGAGTAAGAATACCAAGCGAACGTACGCGCTGTACAATTTGCGGGCACAGCTTCACCCAAATCGGGGATTTAACGAAGCATATTCGCACAGTCCATGAAAATCAGCGACCGTTTAAATGCGACATCTGTGACAAAGCTTTCGGCGAAAAAGGTAGGGTTCGTAATTCCCTGTTATCAACAAGCTCTTACTGACTCGTTATCCAGGTAACATGCAGAAACATCGCCGCTCCGTTCATTTCAATGAGCGCCCGTTCAAATGTAATAAGTGTGAAGCGGCGTTCCCATTTCGAGACGGTTTAGTGCGCCATGTGGCTTTGGTCCATGAAGAACGCAACTTAGTTTGTCCACGCTGTGGGGCGCGACATAAGACCAAAGCTCAACTCAAACGTCACCAGGAAATCTGTGCTACAGCCGGTTCCTCCTCTCGGCAGAATTAACCGAGATTCCTCCTGCGTTTGTTGGACGTGATGCTGCACTTTCTCGACAATTTGTAGCAAGATAGCAATTCGAGAGGTTACCGCACCAAAGGCAACAAAAAACTGACGAGTACAAGTAATCGAATAAACCGGAACTCTGTGTCTCCGAAGAAATACTGCGGACTATTTTTACCTTATTTTAAGCAGACTGTAAGAACACGTGAAGTGTTCTTGCCTCAATCAGTGTGCTTCGACAATTTCTGTACCTGCATGCAATAAAATTTGATCAGCTCCAAGTTTGGCACGATGATTCAATATGTTTGGTCTTCTTTTTATTGTTCTATCGCGTTCACCTGAGTGATTCTAACATTCTTTTAACGCCTTGAATATCGGGCGTTTCATCCCTCCCTTTCCGATGGCCAGTTTTTCTTACTCCGAGTAAGAAAAAATATTGTATTTAAATACATTGGAATTATTCAAGTGAATTAGTTTTTCGGTGGAACCCCAGAGTTGGAATAAACTATTTTTCATCAATACCTGTCTCTAGTTATTTATTCATATAAACTGAAAGTTATTCGATGAGTAATTGTATCTGTTTTAGCCAAATTAAGGTGTTCCAACTACAAATTTTGAAACTTCACGTAGGATCTTAGAGGCTACTGTAGTGATGCAAGCTGCTAACACATTATCACAGCTGTTCAGTACGGAAAACAGGACAAAAATTTAATAAATAGAGGCTTAACACAGCTTATTAAGAAGCAGATGCTGTAAACGCCGTTCGATTGCAGAAAATTTCTTGCTGCCTAGCATTTTGAGTTATTCATATCTATTCTACTGGCTAAGCCAGGAGAATTATTTATTCACGCCTAGCCCTTAGTTGAGCAATTTATTTCATGGTGAACACCAACAAAGTATTCCAGAGGAATAAGTTTTCCCCCACCTCTGCTTACTCATAGGTTCACTATTTTGGCAGAATTGGCGAGCAGGACCGTTACCTAGTGTCAGAGGCAGAGGATTATGATTCGAATCAATCTCTTCCTCGGGATTTGAGTTGAGCGTGTTACAATACCTTGATTTCAGGGAAAAGTGAGGGTACTGCGTATGTACCTCTCTCACTGCTGTCAAAACTTCCTCATCCCTTACTTTCCCGAATAGAGTCGTGTTCTAGACTATTTTCGTAGTTTCGGAAAGTAGGACTCCTCTTTGCTTCTGTCCGCGAATTAATTGAAGGAAATTTTATTGTAATATCGGACAAGTGCTCGCAGTTCGAATTGAACAGTACGGGGTTGCAAATGCCGTGGGCCTCATTACAAGTACATCATTATATATTGGAAATTCTCTCTTTTGTCCTGTAATCCGTCATCCTTCTCCGCCAGAACATTTCAATGTCTCCTGTATAGTTTAACTCTCCAACCCAACTTCTTATCCAAGGATACCACTCAATTAGAGCTTCTATTGCAAAGAAATACTTATTTGAATGTCGATTTTGAACCATAGAATCCCATATTCCTACTTGTATTGGGCGAACTGTCGGATTAATAGAAATTTTTATAGAATATTCAAGGACAATGGAAGTATAATTAATCAGGTATGTATCAGTAATTTCTGAAACGGTACCAACCTCCCATTATTTCTGGTTACTTGATATCATCACTAAGTTACTGCGGTGGTTGATCTTAAGAAAAAATAACTAACAATTTAGAAAAACGAAATTGTTTCAAAAATGTAGTGCAGAAAAGGTTTTCCAATCCATCGTTATTCAGAATACTGTTTTTGTTTACTTATTCTATGACAGTAGACGAATGAATTATTTGTTTTGACTACGAAAGAAGAAGTATCATGCCATCATGAAACTATTTGAATAATCCGCAATACTACCTTAACCTGAATATGACCCAATCCGAGATACATCTCAATTGAACTCATCCATTGTGCTTGAATTTAGGGTCGGGTGCGTTGAAAAAGAAAGTTGATCCGCTATGCGATTGTTGAATAGTGTGAGCAAGGTAGGACTAAGTGGACGGGAGTAGAAGGTGAGAAAAATGAAATGGATGGTTACACTAATTTTGTATCACACGTGCAAACACACTACCTGATCGGCTCCAAGAAGCTAATCATAAATATAGGAGTGACAAAAGTTTTGGGATTTGTGGACAAGAAGGGTTAATTTCTAACAAATGTTTTGGTAACAAGCAGTTCGGATTCATGCAACCTTTGACTTCGCTGTTTCTAGATTGTTCACTTTGGCAACAACTCGTAATGATTAGGTAATTACACCTCAGAAACAATAAGTCGAGTTACGAACACTCAAAAAATGCACGCCTTGACTCTCCCTGGGCCGTGAAGAAGAAAATATAAATTTTAATTAATGAAAATGCCTGAATTGCAGAATACATTTTCTCTGAAATAGGCATGAATAAGCACAGAACGATGTTCACTTTCGACAAATATCAAAAGTTCGAAGCCTTCTGAAAAGCGCTACCTTCTGCAAGAAAGAAAGAATTTGGGTATACTTAAGCTGTGCTAAGGCGATCTAAAGGTGCGGTGTCGTGCTTTGCTAGACATTGAGATTTTAATTCTACAAGAAACTTTGGATTAAATAAATTTTCAATGCTCCATCAATTCCTATTCTAAAATCATTACAGTACGGTCAATTTCCCAAACATTTACTTTTCTAACGATAAATTACACGTAATAATACAAATAGTAAAAATTCATTGGAAGAAACAACTTAATTTTTAGAATTTCAATACTTTTACATGGCTGACACTTACGGAGGAGAAAATTCAGTTCTGAGATGATATCCTTAGCCACAAAATTTGATTTAGGGTTACGATAATCATATTTCATTCTGAATTGTACATGAGTAAAGAGGTACTAAATTTAGCAAAACTCTAATTCTAGGATACAGTTCTGAAATATAACCGGCTCACTTGGTCAACTGATAAAGAAGATATTTATTCAAGTTAAACTATCAAATAATGCAACGGATGAAATTTGAAGCCAATCTTGTTCTACTTCTCATAAAGAAACAATTCTAGCTGTAATACTTTTGGATTTTCGTAGATGTCCATCTTGGGTAGCAAGTGTCAAAGTGTATGATATGTTCAGTGATCGTTTTTAGCTTTATTTTCGATTTGTGACGATTTTACAATTTTTTTGAACTTTGGAACAGGAATATTCGCGCTCAGGTAAAAAATACACTTCTAATCATTTGTTTGAGCTTTGTATTTCGGAGAAGTTGCGTTTCAGTCGTTGATTAATGGAAATAGATTGTTCTTTGGTATTGTTCTGGTATTACCGCTTTGCTTCGGCTACACGATTGACAACGTCTTCCATATCCGAAACATAAAATAAACAATTATGCTCCTATAAGAGTATTTCAGACTATTGTTTCGGTTACCAAAAGTAAAACCAGGTGTGGATGTCAAAAAATAGAAATAACCAATGTGAAAGTTAATTACTCAGAAATCAGTATTGTAGAATTATTTGGAACAGTTATAGTAGATTATAATGGTATTTGTTTTGTTGATATTTCGTTGTTGTTCGGTTCAAATTAATTTAGGCGTAGTATTTCATTAACTCGGCAGGAACACCAACTCGACAAAAATCTCGTAAAACACAAGATAAATTATATCAATGGTATTCTGCTCCGATCTCTCACTGTTTTGCTGTCATGGCGTTTATATCCCGCAAACATTCTTGATAATGTGACAATACAGACTTTAAGTTCAGTTGGTTAGTATCTCGCTTGAATGCAATCACAAAATTACTTTGCTGTTTAGCACATTAGTTCTTAAAATCATTGCTAGTCGGATACTATTATTACAATTCGGGAGCACTGTCATCATCTGAATTTTAGTACTATATGTTCTGAATATACAGTGCGGCTTCCATTTGCAGGATCAGGAAATGAATTATAGTAACAAAATAATAAGAGTCTATCAGTTTGTTTACCCGAGAATTTCTATATTCGAGCCTTCCGCTTCGAACCAACTCTTGCGGCAGTATACAGCTACGACATGTACATTTATGTGTGTATTATTCGAAGATTTTCCATCTCGAGTGCCCATCAATAATTCAGCTATGCAATAGGCACGGTTTTGTCGATACTTTCTAGTAAGTACGATTCATACTAGAGTTGGTTTAAAGACGAGGCTCGTATCTAGGCATGAAACTAATTCAAAATCGGAATCGGTAAAGATGGCACGTATTTTTGCGGAAGCGTCCCTAATGAAGCGAAAATGGTAAGAGTGTGGACGGCAAGTACATCTCAGAGCTAGGTAGTTTTGCTTCGTTTTGAAAGATGATTGCGGAATCAAATTACATCATAGCGATACTTAATTGTAAGGAAAAGCTATGATTCGGTTACCAAAAGAGATAGTTAATTCGAATTTCTGCGGTACAGGAGCGAGTAAGCACTTCAACCACAATTGGCTAACGCAAGAGCATGATTTCAAGATCTATGAGCGTATACACGAGTGAAATAACCATCAAATAAGACCGTTACAACGGTCAAACGCAAATTAAATATCGACGTAGAAGTTGACAAAGAAATAAGCCGAAAAAAACCCGAATCTGAGAATATGTCGGTATTGATTTCAGAATGGTTTAGAAAAATTATAATGGCCGCAAATCGACTCTTAAAAACTGTGTCAAAGAATAGAGCTTAGTGCTCGCTTAAACAGAGAGGTATAATTCGGGCTTTCCTTACTTGGGTACGAATAACTAGCACGAAACGATTTTCAGTGAAGTAAAGTGGCTGTCTAATCTTAATAATTGCATAGATGATAAATCTATATCTTAAAATCTCGAATCTAAGGACTACTGAAAATTGTAGAGATGGGACATC
>JAAUYH010052978.1_pt1 | contig 16301 bp, 16 predicted proteins | sample 7278061 | NCBI WGS metagenome assembly JAAUYH01 (sample SAMN14350203, study PRJNA611818) | marine sediment metagenome | isolation source: surface marine sediment (0.6m) | place: French Polynesia: Moorea | collected 2018-08 | reverse complement strand
TTGTCCTCACCGCAATGATTACCGGTGCCTTGCATGAAGACGGTCTGGCTGATTGCGCAGACGGTTTCGGTGCGACGGGAGACCGCCAACGGGCATTGGAAATCATGTCCGATAGCCGCATAGGTACCTATGGCACAATTGCACTTGTTTTGATCATTGGCTCCAAGTGGGCTTCCCTGTCCATTCTCACCCCTGCCCAGGCATTCGCAGCGCTGGTGGCCTGCCATACGATCTCCAGGGCTGCCATTGTGCCGGCATTGGTTTTTTCCAGATACGCCAAAGCCGAAGGGTTGGGCAAGCAAGTCGATGCCCCGTTACCCGACCATGCAATTTGGATCACATTTGCGTTTGCAAGCGCGGTTTCTCTGGTTTTTGCGGGATTGTGGGGATTGTTTGCCTTGGTCCTTGCTTACCTGGTCGCAGTTGCATTTCTTGCGTACCTGAACCGCCGGTTGGGCGGTTACACGGGAGACGGCCTCGGCGCCATGCAGCAATTGGCAGAGACGACCGTGTTGATTGCGCTGGCGGGAGCCTGGGCATGATTTTTCTCCGTCACCCCACACCCGAGGTTGCTCCGGGCACCTGCTACGGCAGGCTTGATCTCGACATCGCCGAAGTTGGTTTTGGTCAGATCGAAGAGGCCCTAAAGACCACGCCCAAGGCCAAGCGCATTCTTGCAAGCCCTGCCCTTCGCTGCCGGGAGCTGGCCAACAGGCTGGCTGAAAGAGATGGGATCACGCCTGAATTCGATGAACGCCTCTGGGAAATGCACATGGGCGAATTCGAAGGCAAGTTATGGAACGAGATAGATCGATCCGTAAGCGAAGTCTGGTTCAAGGATCCCTACAATCTAAGAACACCCGGTGGCGAGAGTTTCCGCGACTTGCAAGTCCGGGTTGTGGACGCCTTGCAGACAGCCGATCTTCACACTGCCGTGGTTTGCCATGCCGGACCAATCCGGGCGGTTCGCATGGCATGGGAAAACAAAACCTTCAAGGAAGTCTTTTCAATTCAGCCGGGTTATGCCCAACCGGTCCGGATCATACCGCCGCGCCTAGTCTAGTAAAATCAGCAAGCCGGCAATTCCCCATACTGAAAGACATGCATACCGGACCACTGCGATCGACTGCAATATGGCCGGCGGCCCGGCGTCGTAATCCCCCGCTGCATTGATCCAGGCCTGGGATACTGCCTCTTCCTCGTATTTACGCGGCCCGCCAAGGGCAATCCCGCAGGCGCCCGCCATCGCGGCTTCGGGCCAACCGGCATTGGGCGAGCGGTGCAGCCCCGCGTCACGGACTGCACTGGTGATCGCGAATTTACCCGCCTGCAACCCGCTGTGAAAAACCGCACCCAGCGCAATCATGCCTGCTGAAATCCGCGCCGGGAGCCAGTTGGCAAGATCATCCAGCCGGGCAATCGTCCTCCCGAACCACAAATAGGCATCTGATTTGTGGCCTATCATTGAATCCCCGGTATTGATCATTTTGTAGGCCATGATCCCTGGAAGTCCGAAGATGACATACCAAAACACCGGCGCAACCACGCCATCCGAGAAGTTTTCAGCAAGACTTTCGATGGCCGCCCGGCTTACCCCCGCAGTATCCAGTTGGTTCGTATCGCGGCCAACGATCTGTGAAACCGCCTCACGGCCACCACTTACCCCGCTTTCTTTCAACGCTGTAGAAACCGCCAACACGTGATCAATCAGGCTGCGTTGTGCCAAGAGCGTGAAGACAACAAATGTTTCCATAACAAATCCGGCAATCCCCAGGCTTGAAAACAGCCGGTCCAACACCAGGCCGGCAACGATCGCCAGCAAGACCACCGTCATCGTTGCAATCGCACCCTTTTTGTATCGTAAGGGGTCAGAATCGGTCTGCTTGTTCAGATGCCGATCGAGTAGCTCTATAACCTTGCCGAACATCACAACCGGATGCGGAAGTCGGGCCCACAGTATCTTCGGCTCACCGGCAAACCAGTCAAGTACCAGTGCTGCAAGCAGGATCAGTGGTTTGGCATCAGCCATCACCCATTCCCCGCCACGGCTCTTGTAAGCGCGGTGCGGAGCCGTTCGACTTCGGCCTGGTCACTGCACAATCCGAAACGAAGAAATCCCGGCCGTTCCGGGAAGGACCGTACGAGTATTTTGTCTGCCAACAATGAATCGTGAATGGACTGCGCGCCCTCGTGGTAAACTTCCAGGAACAAGCCGCCAATGCCAGAGACTTCCAGCGCGCATTCTGCCAACACCTTGCACATTTGTTGACATCGTTCCGAAATCCACTTCCGGTTGTCATCGCACCATTCGGTGTCCGAAAGTGCCTGGGCACCGATTTCCAATGCCGGACCAGATACATTCCAGGGTCCCAGTTCGGACCTCAATAAGGAGGTTAGGTCCGCATTGCACAGTGCAAATCCAAGCCGCAATCCGGCAAGGCCGAAAAACTTTCCAAAGGAACGTAAGACAATGGCGTTGCCTGGCAGCTGGCCGGCAAGGCTAAGCTCCGGCTTAAGATCGCAAAACGCTTCATCGACAACCAAAATGCCGCCATGTCGATCCAGTTCTGCAGACAGGTCGCACAGAAATGCCGGTTCATGGATCCGGCCATTCGGATTGTTGGGATTACCCAACACCAGTATGTCTGAGTGTCCGACAGCCATTTCGGGTTCCGGTATTGCTGTTACCTCGCGCGCCGCCTGTGCCCAACAGTGCCGGTGCTCACCGTAGGTGGGTTCTACAATCGCGATGCGCCCGGCATTCAGTATGCGGGGCAGGGTTTGGATGATCGCTTGCGAACCGTTGGCCGCGGTTATCTCGACAGTTTGATCACAGCCATAATACCGCCGCGCTGCACCCAACAGGCGATCCATTGCCTTGGTATCGGGTAACGCCTGCCAGACTTCAGCTGGCAATGAACCGACCGGATAGCTTCGCGGATTGATGCCGGTGGACAGATCAAGCCAGGCTTCGCGTGTACCGCCATGTCGACGGATTGCTGAATCCAGCCTGCCTCCATGCAACACTTCACTCATTCTGCTCCCCGTCAATCACGTGCATGTAGGAACCCATGACATTGTTTCGACGCAGACCCGCATTGCCAAGGTTATTACCTCTTGCATCGCTGGCCTTGAAAAGGGGTTCACCCGCCTCTGCCACAGCACGGGTATAATGGAATTCGTGCGCGTTCAAACGCGAGCCAAGTACAAAGCCCTCCGTCTCCAGCCGCCGGTATCCCAGATGCAGCTTCCGCTTTTCAAAACTGGTCTCAAGCCGCAGCAGACCAGCCATTCGGTGCCCCTGTCCTTTTTCGTCGACGATCCCGTCGCCGAGCACCATGTAACCGCCGCATTCACCGTAAATCAGGGTTCCACGATCACGGGCACGGGCAAGGCCGGAAAAAAACCCGGTTGCATCGGAGAGAGCCGCCAAATCTAGTTCCGGATACCCCCCGGGGAGGAATACTGCATCGGCAGTCATTTCGGGCGGCTGGTCGGCCAGCGGTGAGAAAAATGATACAGCCGCACCTTGCACCTGCCAGTCCGAAATCAGGTGCGCGTAGGTGAAGCTGAAAGCTTGATCGCTCGCAACCGCAATCTGCTGCCCGAGGGGCGCCACCCGGTCGATTGTTTCAGGACCTGCGGTCCCCTCGGAAAAAAGTGCCAGCAATCCATCCAGATCAACCGATTCCGCGATCATGTTACCCGCTGCAGCCACGAAGGCTTCTATTTCCGGATGATCACATGCCTGAACCAATCCAAGATGCCGTTCAGGCAACTCCAGCGCCGCGGAGCGCCGGACTGCTCCCAGGACAGGTATTCCAAGCCCATCGAGCGCCTCGCGCAGCAAGGTCTCATGTCGGGCACTGCCAACCCTGTTCAGGATCAGGCCGGCAAGCTGCAATTCAGGATCATGATCCCTGAAACCCCTGACGATAGCCGCAATGGAATGCGAGAGCTTGGCAGTATCGACCACAAGAACAACCGGAAAACCGAGAATCCTTGCCAATTCCGCAGCGCTGCCGGATCCGTCTGCCGCACCGTCAAACAGGCCCATCATCGCTTCCACTAGAAGGTGTGTGCCCGGTTGGGAGCATGCCAGATGGCGCACCCGGCCTTTCGTCATCGCCCAGGGATCAAGATTGACCGAGGCATGGCCACTGGCAATTGCCTGAAAACCGGGATCAATGTAGTCAGGACCGGCCTTTGCTGCAGCGATTTCAACGCCCCGGTTTTGAAGGGCCCGCAGCAACGCGAGGGTCAGGACCGTCTTGCCACTGCCGGAACCGGGGGCTGCCAGCATCAAGCCCGCTTTTTTCCAAACGCTCATACCGCGTCTTGGGCCGGGTTTCTTCCCAAGGGATCGGATTGAAGTTGTTTGCCCTCGAGCGCACCCAGCCAGTCGAGTGCAGCCCGCAGCCTGACCGCCTCGCCAACAACAACCAGTGCGGGCGGACGAATCTCCGACTTGAACAGATCATCCGAAGATGCCCCGATGGTCGTTTCAAGGACTTTCTGGGCCTCCGTGGTGGCCTCACTGACAAAGGCAACCGGTTCTTCCCTCCCTCGGCCGTTGGCAAGCAAGCGTTGCCGGATCACTGGCCAATGCTTGGTCGCCATGAACATGATGATGACCGGCGAACCCGCTGCTACGCCGGCCCAGTCAATCGCATCGGGGACAAGCCCGGTCGCATCATGGCCGGTAAGAAACGTTACAGAATGATTGATGTCACGATGCGTGGCCGGAATTCCGGCATAGGCGAGCCCGCCGATTCCGGCAGAAATCCCGGGTATGATCCGAAACGGAATTCCGGCCTCCACCAGGGAAAGCGCTTCCTCACCGCCCCGCCCGAAAACAAATGGGTCGCCGCCTTTAAGCCGCAAGACCCGTTTGCCATTACGGGCAAGTTCAATCAGCTTGAGCGAAATATCTCTCTGCTTGGGGGAAGGCTTACCGCCTCTCTTGCCCGCATACTGAAGCTCGGTGCCGACACCGGCCAGCTTGAGGATGTCTTCGTTGACCAAAGCATCGTATACGACAACGTCGGCCTGGCGCAGTGCGTTTTCCGCATGCAGGGTAAGAAGACCGGGATCGCCCGGACCAGCACCCGCCAGCCAAACCCAACCCGGTTCGAATACCGGCAGGGATGCACGAAAGGTTCTCAAGCTATCGTCCTGTTTGCCCAATGCAGTTGTCCCTTTTTCGCCAGCGCGGCTTCCCCTATAAAAACCAGATGAGCAGGATTGCCAACCAAGATCAACCCGAAAATCAATCCGCGTCCCTCCGGCGGGGCTGGACGACCGGTGCCTGCGCCACCGCTGCAACAAAGTCGGCCCTTGCTGCCCTGCTGGAAGGCGATTTTATCGATCCGGTGACGATAACCTTGCCCAAAGGCGACACCCCGTCCTTTGCCCTCGCCCACGAAAAACGCGGCGGCGATTTTGCCGAGGCAGGAATTGTCAAGGATGCCGGTGACGATCCCGATGTGACCCACGGCGCAACCATCATTGCCCGCATTTCCCGATCACCGGAAGGGTCGGGTGTGACGTTCAAGGCCGGCGAGGGTGTTGGTACCGTCACCAAGTCAGGACTGCCGATCGCTGTCGGGGAAGCGGCCATCAATCCGGTGCCACGGCAATTGATGGAAAATACAGTGAGGGAGATGGCGGCCAGGAACAATACCAGGCCGGACTTCCAAATCACGGTGTCTGTTCCGGGCGGCGAGGAACTGGCTGAGCGGACCTGGAATCCGAGACTCGGAATCATCGGTGGAATTTCCATTCTTGGCACCACTGGCGTGGTTCATCCGTTTTCCTGCTCGGCATGGATCCACTCGATCCATCGCGGCATTGATGTCTGCCGGGCTGAAGGCATCAACCATGTGCTGGGAGCGACCGGATCCACCTCTGAAACCGCAGCTTGCAAGATCCATAAATTCCCCGAAATCGCGTGCCTTGACATGGGTGACTTTGTCGGCGGCTTGCTCAAATACATGCGTAGTAATCCGGTTCCAAGAATCACCATCGCAGGTGGATTTGCCAAGATGACGAAACTCGCCCAGGGTGCCATGGACCTGCATTCCGGCCGCAGCCAGGTGGACTTCGACTGGCTTGCAGAAGTGGCTGAGAAAACGGTTTTGAATCAATCCATGAGCAAATGGAATCAAGACATGAAGTCCCGGATTCAAAATGCGAATACCGCGATGGAAGTTCTTGAAATGACTCAAGATTACCTTCCTCAACTTCCACTTGAAGTTGCTGACAAAGCACAGCAAACCGCGCTCGGTATCCTGCGTGGGGCGCCGGTTGAAGTGGAGATCATGGTCTTCGATCGCAGTGGTGCGCTGCTCGCGCAAACCGGTTGGAAGGGGCCAAATGGCTGAGAAGATCCTCATCCTCGGCGGCACCCGCGAAGCATCGGAACTTGCAGCGAAACTGGTTGCGGAAGGACATGAGGTCACGACCTCGCTGGCGGGCCGGACCCGTGAACCCAAACCGGTTGAGGGCAAGGTCCGGATCGGCGGTTTTGGCGGCGCTGAGAAACTGGCTGCCTTTCTCACCGCCAATCATTTCGACCGGCTGGTCGACGCGACCCACCCCTTCGCTGAACGCATTTCGGCAAATGCAAAAATGGCGGCGGAAATGTCGGGCGTTGCCCTGGATACAAGAGCCCGGCCGCCTTGGGAGAAGGCCGCATGTGATAACTGGATCGAGGTCGGCTCTCTTGAAGACGCGAGGAATTCGATCCCGGCCGGCAGCCGCGTACTTCTTGCATTGGGCAGCCAGCACATCGAGTTGTTCAAAGAACGGAAAGACATTTTCTTTTTGATTCGCATGGTTGACCCGCCGCTGTCAAAGCCGTTGCTTCCCAACCATGAACTGGTTCTGGGTACGCCATCAACCGATCCGGATGAGGAAGCCGGACTGCTTCGCGAACATGCGATCACCCATGTCCTCTGTCGCAACTCCGGAGGTAAGGGCGCCTATGCGAAAATAGAGGCAGCGCGAAAACTGGGCCTGCCGGTGATCATGGTTAAGCGCCCGGATGCGACATGATTACACCCGCGTTTTCTTCTTTCCCTGGTTCCGCAATACATGGCTGTAGTCCGCATTGTAGAGATCGCTGTCCCGGAACTCGGCTTCACCAAAAACCTTGCCAACCAGGATCAATGCGGTACGCGTGATCTTGGCTTCCCGTACCGCTTCTTTCATTTCCGACAGCGTTGTTCGGATGTAGAGTTCGTCCGGCCAGGTCGCCCGGTAAGCGATCACCACCGGGCAATCGGCACCGTAATAGGGTTCCAGCGCTTCGCGAACATAGGCCAGGTTGCGGATGGAAAGATGGATCGCAAGGGTTGCCCCTGACCTGCCGAGCACTTCCAGTTGCTCGCCCTCCGGCATGGACGAAGCTTTCATGCCGGTCCGGGTGACAATGACCGTTTGTGCAATTTCCGGCAGGGTCAACTCTGTCTTTAGTTTCGCCGCCACACCGGCGAAGGCCGGAACACCAGGAACGACTTCATAATCGATCCCCAGTTCATCAAGCCTGCGCATCTGCTCCGCAGTCGCGCCATATATCGATGGATCTCCGGAATGCACACGCGCAACAGCCTTGCCCGCCGAATTCGCCCTATCGATTTCAGCGATTATTTGGTCGAGATGCATGGGGGCGGTGTCCATCACCAATGCATCATCAGGTGCAGCTGCGACGATTTCCTCAGGCACCAGCGAACCCGCATAAAGACAGACCGGGCAGTGTTCAATGAGTTTCAGCCCGCGAACCGTGATGAGATCCGGTGCACCCGGGCCCGCTCCGATGAAGTAGACCGTCATTGCGCGGCTTCCTTGCCGATCTGTGTTCCCGCCTTGGCCGAATATCCCCTTGGCGTAAACGTCCAGATCCTTCCGTCGCCGGTCTTGACCGTCCGGGTTTCCGAAGATCCCACAATTACGACAGTCAGCATGTCCACGTCATCCACCTCGAGGTCCGAAAGCGGCACAATGCGGACGGCTTCCCCGTCCCGTCCCAGATTGGTGGCCAGGATGACCGGCGTGTCATATGGGCGGTGTCGAAGCAACACTTCCTTCGCATGAGCCAACTGGGTTCGGCGGCGTTTTGACACCGGATTGTAGAAGGCGATCACGAAATCGCCCTCCGCCGCCGCCTTGATCCGCATCCGGATCGCATTCCACGGGGTTAGCAAATCGGAAAGGGAAATCGTACAGAAGTCATGGCCCAATGGAGCCCCCGCTCGTGCGGCCGCCGCCTGCAGGGCGGATATTCCCGGCGACACTTCAATGGCTATTCTTTTCGCCGCTTCGCTCAGGTTCCCGCTTTCCAGCAACTCAAAAACCAGTGTCGCCATGGCATAGATGCCTGCGTCACCCGAGCAGACCAGCGCAACATCCCGGCCCTCGCCCGCCAGTTCCATGGCATGGCGCACCCGGTCTTCTTCCTTTCCCAGATCAAAGTCGTGCCGGGTCTTTCCCCGGGAGAGTTCAGCGATCAGGTCAAGATAGAGCGAATACCCGACGAGATCGGTTGATGCGCCGATCATGCGGCTTACTTCGGGGGACCGCCAATCCGCGCTTCCCGGTCCGATACCGATGACAAACAACCGGCCCCGCGCCCGCCCCGCCCGGGCCGGATCAACGCTCTGCGCAGACTGGGCAATCGCCGCCGTTGCCCGTTTTGATTTGATCTTTTCCACTACCAACGAACCACTCTTGCCTGTCATGGCAAGTGCGGCTCCTTCAGCCACCCCGTGGCAACCGGTTTCGGCAAACACGACGTCAGAAGGATTTTTCAATCGGGGCGTCTCCGCCTCGAGTGTTTGGGCATCGAAAAACCGCGCAGGAACGCCCAGTCGGTCAGCCACGGCATGAACGGCAACCTCATCCGCCTTCAGATCGATAGATACCACACATGCTATGCAACCCGACGCAATTCCCGCTTTGGCTATTGCCTCTTCAGCCAGCTTGGCTGTTTCTTCAGAATCTGTCCCTCGCTCACACCCAATTCCCAGGACATGATCACGCGGATGGAAAACCGGCTCATTGCCAGTGGGCTTCACGGGGTTACGAGTAAATCTCAAAGCCACGGAACCATCCTCGGCGATGGGTATCCGGCTTCGCGTGACCCATTCGGCCTGCATTGCCACTTCGCCTTCCATCCGGGCTTTTTCCCCCGAAATCAGTTTTGCCATCACTTCCTTTGCATTTTCCGGATTGGCGAGCATCCATCCCGCCGGCGGCGCATCCAAAGCCACACCGAGCCGCAAATCCCCAGCGGTCGTGATTGCCGCGTGGCCGCCAATTGCCAAAGCAATTTGTCTTGCCATCGCATTGGCTCCATGATGGCCACCCAATAGCGGAACCACGCTGGTTCCATCCTCGGCGACCGCGAGTACCGCCGGTTCTCTTGACTTGTCGGCAAGCAGTGGCGCCAGCAACCGGATCATCGCACCAGCCGCCATGACTCCCACAATCGGCTCGCCCTGCCTGAACAGCGATTGCAGCCGTGCCTTGGTATCATCGAACTGTAGATCCCCCAGCTGGCACCGGGTACGCAGCGATTCGATCGTTCCGCCGGTCGCTGCACGCACCGCCCTCGCGGTTTCATGGGCTGAATCGGATAGCATGACGATATGCGGCTTGCCGGTCATGCGCCCACCCCCAGTGTTTCTACCGGAATTTCAAGGTCCCGGATCCAGCCCTCAGCACCCTTGTAGATCAGGATCATGGAAAAATACGGGGCGCTTTCAAGGCTCACCTCGCCAAGCGGCATGACCTGCTGTTTTTCCAGGCTGACCCTCTCCAGATAGCCCGCCCGATCCATCAAGCCGGCTTCCGCGATCAAGCCACGGATGCGTTCGAAATGCCGGCCGACCTTGATGATGGCAATCGCATCGCAACTCTCAAGCCGCTCACGCAGCTTTTGATTGTCAAGCGGGGCAGGCAGCACGGTAAGCACGTCATTGCGCGCCGCCAGTGGCCGCTTCAATGCCGACGCCGCTGCCATCAGGGACGAGACACCTGGCACGATCTCGCAATCAAACCGGTCGGCAAGCCGTTCAAACAGATACATGAAGGAGCCATAAAAAAACGGATCCCCCTCGCATAGCACAACCACATCCGTACCCGCTTCCAGGTGCCTGGATATTTCCTGTGCCTTTTCGTCATAAATCGAGGCTGCCGGGAACCGCTCTACCCGCATTGGTATGACAATCGGGATTTCGGTCGCATTACCAGGCAGGAACTCCGCGACGATCGATCTCGCAAAGCTCTCACCGTCATCAGGCGCAGGATAGGCGACGACCCTCGCCGACTGCAGGAGACGGTACGCTTTTAGTGTCAACAATTCCGGATCCCCCGGACCGACACCGATACCGTAAAGTCTGCCAGTCATCCCTTCCCGCCTTTCACGACAACCCACTGGGTTACCGGCATGGCCGGTTTCCAGCCCTTGAAACGCCCAACCGGTTCGGCTTGCTGGACCGAAATGCGCGAAAGCGAACCGCCATGCTTTTCCTGTAATGCCAGCACCTGCATTTCGCTCTCCACCGTCACGGCATTCGCCGCCAGCCTGCCGCCTGTCCGGAGCCGCCGCCAGCAGGTTTCAAACACGCCTTTCTCGGAAATCCCACCACCTATGAAGACCGCATCAGGCACGGGTAGCCCTTTCAAGGCGTGCGGTGCCTTGCCAGCCACAATCTCAAGCTTCGGCACTCCAAGGACGGTCCGGTTCTGCTCAATCATTTTTTGCCGGGCCGGAACAGGTTCGATGGCAATTGCCCGCGCACCGCGCGCAGCGCGCATCCACTCCACGGCCACGGAGCCACACCCGGCCCCCACATCCCAAAGCAGCGCATCCGGATAAGGCGAGAGATTGGCCAGTGTTGCCGCCCGCACAACCTGTTTTGTCATCTGTCCGTCATGAGTATACGCATCGTCCGGTAACCCGGCCTGGCGGGTCAGCAATGGAGCCGCCGGATCGGCAAGGCATTCGACCGCAAGTGTATGAAAGTCCGGCACGGCTTTTTTCCAACGGGCAGCATTCCCTTCGAACCGCTTTTCATTCTGGCCGCCCAAAGCGCACAATGCCGTGAGTTTGCTTTTCCCGTATCCCCGTTGCTTTAGCAATTCTGCAATTTCGTTCGGGCTCTGGCCATCCCGCGTCAGTACCAGCAGGCGGGCATTCGGTGCAAAATGCGGGACAATCTGTGAAACATCACGGCCATGCACCGTCAGCGTCCCGCAATCCGCGAGGCTCCACCCCATTCGGCACGCAGCCCACTGAAAGGCGGAAAGTTGCGGATGAAACCGGATTTCCGCAGCCGGAATGGCCTTGAGGATCCGTGCGCCCACCGAATACCAGAGCGGATCGCCGGTGACGAGGATCACGATCTGTTTACCCTTGTGTTTCTTGATTTCACCAATCATCGCATCAAAGGGCGATGGCCAGGCAATCCGCCTTGCGCTGGTGTTGTCCGACAGTTTGTGGTGCCGGTCGCCCCCGACAATTACTTCTGCATCTTCGACCAGTGACCTTGCGGTTTCGCTCAGGCCGGCAACGCCATCCTCACCGATGCCGATGATTTCCAGCCACGGTTCTTCCCGCCTGGTCATGACCGGCACCCCATAGCAATGGCGTTGACGGCTGCCGCTGCCATCGCGCTGCCACCGCGCCTTCCGCGCAGCGCAATGAATTCGCTGCCTCGTGGATCGCGTACCAGTTCCGCCTTGGATTCCGCCGCGCCGACAAAACCGACCGGAAAACCCAGGATTACAGCCGGTCTCGGCCCACCCCCGTCCAGCCGTTCCAGCAACCGGAACAGGGCCGTTGGTGCATTGCCGAATACCGCAATCGCGCCATCCAGCCGGTCATCCCAGAAATCAATTGCCGCAGCTGACCGGGTATTCCCGATTTCCTTGGCATGTTCGGGAACACGCGCGTCGGTGAGCGTGCAAACAACTTCGTTCCCAGCCGGCAGAAACCGCCCGGTTATTCCTGCCCGTACCATTTCTACATCGGTGAAAATGGAATTTCCCGACAGCAACGCTTTTTGCCCCGCCTCAACTGCAGATTTCGAAAACACCAACTCCTCCACCAGATCCACCATGCCACAGGAATGAATCAAACGGATCGCCACATCCCGAATGTCATCCGGCAGGTTATACAGCTTTGCTTCCGCCTCAACCGTGGCAAAGGACTGCCGGTAGATTTCCTCCGGATCGCGGATGTGTTCCGGCACGCCCACGACACTACTTCTTCATGCTTTCCGGCCCGTGCGGATGATCCGCATGGGGATAGGGATGGTGATGGTGCCCATGATCATGGGAATGGTCGTGATCATGCCCGTGATGGTGGTGATGGTCGTGCGAATGGGTATGCAGCGGCGTCCACGGCAATCCGTGTTTCTTGCAGAATTCCTCATCGCGGCAGGAGGCATCGCAATCGCCGTTGCAGGGGCAATTTTCCAGACCGCCGCCAATGCCCTCTACATGATGGTGATGGCTTTCCTGCGCGAGGCCGACCTGGTCCTCGAAGCCCAGTACCTGCTCTCGGTACTTGCACATCTGGCAGTTCATCACCGCAAGGCCATCTACGATCTCATTTACCCGGTCCTTGAACGTTTCCAGCACCAGCGGATGGTCATTGAGATAACCGGCTTTCACGAACTCGATGTCAGGATGCCGCGCCGCGACCTCATCCGTGTAGGAGTAGATGCGCTTCACCAGCACGCCGGTGAACAGGAAATAAGGAAACACGATGATCCGTTTGTAGCCAAGCTTGGCGGCATGCTCGAGGCCCGGCTCCACCAGTGGGAAGGTGACACCGGAATAGCATGTCTCACCCCAGCCGAAACCCATGCCTTCCCACAGCATACGCATCACTTTCGCCACATTGGAATTGGCATCGGGATCAGAAGCACCCCGGCCTACGACCATCAAAAGGGTTTCGTGTCTGGGAACTTCCGTTTCACATGCATCAATTGCTTCCTGGATGCGTTCGCCCGCGGCGCGGATCATTTTCAGGTCCACGCCCAGTTCCCGGCCATACTCAATGGTCATCCCCGGGTTTTGCGCCTGGTAGGTGTTGAGGACGGAGGGAATGTCGTTCTTGGCGTGTCCCGCCGCAAACAGCATGCCCGGCACCGCCAGCACCCGCGTCACGCCCTGATCACGCAGTGAATCCAGCCCGGCGTGGATGACCGGATTGCAGAATTCCAGGTAGCCGTATTCGACGGGCGTATCCGGAAAAAGCCTTTTGAGGCCTGCGGACACCTTGGCGAATTCCTTTGCCGCATTCTGGTTGCGGCTGCCATGACCACAGACCATGATCCCGGTTTTCGCGCTCATGCCGCGCTCCCTTCCTCCACCGTTTCGTTATCGTCCACTGTTTCTTCCGTTTCAGCTTCATCCTTGATCCCGTTTAGGGCAGCTGCAAGTGCAGCGGCAACTGCAATTGCCCCGGCTGCAATCCAGTGCGCATGGCCGGCGAGCTCGCCCACATGTCCCCAATGGGCAAATGCAGGCGGCGGGACCAGAACCAGCATCAGCAATGCAAATGTGACAGACTTCATCATCGACCCCCTCAATTCGGTGGATGATGCATTCTGAAACCGGGAGAGAAAGGAAAGCGGCACAGTGCGCCAACGCCGCAACTGCAGCCTGTTTCCTGACGGTTTCCGTCTTGGTTCCCTGATTGGGTCAACCGCACCGGAGTCTTTCTCAGCCCTGTTCTCGTGAAGGCACCATCGAAGTTAACGCGACACTAGTAACAGCAAGCACGCGCGTCAAACACTAATCCGCCATGAGATGGGCATTTTGCGACGGGTTGGAAATTTCTGATTTCCAAAATCTACAGGAAAGATATTCAGCCTTCCTACCCTCTTGGCAATCGATTCTTGTGTTGGAACTTGCCCAACGATGCTTCCATTCAGCGGCTCGAAAGGCCGGCAATTTCATGATCCTTCGTTATTTCCAGCGTCGCTACACGATGGACAATTTCACGATCCAGTTTGTTCAATATGGCACGCGCAAAATCTTCAAAGCCATCGGCTACGACAATAAATGCTCCCTCTCCCGCGATAACCTCGCGGCGGTAATAATCATCAAGGCGGGGAAACTTCTTGGTCAGAATCGGCAAGCCATTGATCTGTACGTCCTTGGCAGTCGCAAGCAGTTTTGCCTCGGGCAGCATGATGAATTTGTCTTCCGCGGGATCGGTTTCAATACCATCACCCGAAACATCGATCACCCGGCGCAGCCCCTGGTAGTTGTTGCTATCCATCATTCCCAAGGCATAGCCAATGCCGGAACCGATCCCGGTACCGCCACCACCGCCAATGCCAAATTTTCTTTCAGATGTGAAATGGAAGTCACGAACAACATTGGCAAATCGAATAGCCGATTGTTTAGAATCCAGAACATGCCAGCCCGTGGTTATTTTCAGGAAGTTGGCATCAGCCCAAACCACGATTGCAACTGCGATTTTGCCTGTTGGACCCGATGTCACGCCAGCCTGGATGGCAGGATCCATAAAAGCGGCCGCCGTTCCTTCCAATTGCAGCAAATATTCTGCATCACTGATTGAACCGGAGCCGTCCATAGCCAATACAAGCTCAAGATCAACCTCCTCCGCAAGGCATTCGGAGCCAAGGACAAAAAGAAAGGACAAGCAGACAGCCACCTGCTTAAAAAAAAGCCCGGGATTGAGTTCGACCAACATCACAGCACAATATCTATGCCTGTTATTTTGAAGCATGACCAGAGCGCCATGGATTGGAATGCAAATGAAACAGGACCTCTCCTTCAAAGAAAGATACCGGCAACCAGATGTAGATTCAGTGACCGAAGTAGGATTCGCCGAACAATGAATAGCGCAGCAAAGCCAAGGGCATCAAAACGCCGATAAGCTTCGACAATCCGGCGCGGTCCCAGCTTTTCAGCCAATTAATGTGCGCATACAACGTAACTGTGCTTTCAGCCAGGTCACTTTTATATTCCTTCAATATTTTTGCTGTTTACGTTTGCCCTCGTTGGCGTTGAACGAAGTCGGACTTCTGGCGAAAATTGTATGAATGAATTGAACCAACTCAAATATTAGTCTTTGGAGGAACAAGAACGGTTATCACAGTCCACAAACCGAAAAGCATGTTTCGATGCTTCGCCAGCCTGATGTGCCGGTTCGGCAAGGAACCAGGCAACCCGGACAACACCCTCGACATATGCTGAAACATTGAAGGTAACCGGATAATCGGCCTCATTTTCAGGTTTTCCACCGGCTAAATGGATTCGCCTTGCCCGGACAACTGGACAAAATACTGCCTTTGCAATAGTTGGATTAAGACCCCTCCGCGTCCAAGATCAGGAGTTCGTCATATCGTCAAGTTCCGCACCCGCAGTGTTTCTTTGAAACAATCACCAAAACAGAAGACCGGCTGATTCATGTCTATGCTTGTTAATTCTTTGACATCGCTATTGTCGGTCACCGGACAAATCAAGATTGTGCAAGTCGGTGCAAATGATGGTGTGATAGGCGACCCGGTTTATAAGTTTGTGAACAACTTTCCAAACAAAACGCAGATTGTGCTGATCGAACCCCAGCCGTTTGTTGTCCCGATTCTGAAAAAAAACTACCGGTTTCATCCAAATCATCAGATTGTCGAAAAAGCAGTTGGCCCCGCAGGCACGATGGTGCTCTATTCCGTAGATCCTGCAATTTGGCCGGCTTTAAACGTTCCTTATGCGGAAGATTGGCCAATCTATCGTGCACCTACTGGTATAACTTCGTCCAGCAAGGAGCACGTTCGGAAGTGGCTTGCCAAATTTTATCAGTCGAATGACGATCTGGATGCTGCGATCATCGAGATACCCGTCGAGAGTCTGCCACTTTCAGACATACTCGGATCTGACAGCGGTGTTGATGTTCTGGTGGTAGACGCTGAAGGTGCCGATGATCAAATCATTTACGACAGTGTTACTGACGGCCTGCTCCCCCGCATAATACATTTTGAGTCCGCACACTTGAACCATGAAAGACTGTCCTCGGTAACGTCTTATCTGGAAGAATTTGGTTACTTCGTTCATCGAGGCGGCATCAATATTACCGCGACTGCATTAGACTTGCCCCAGGCAGTCAACCAGTGAAGCCGCTGTATATCGATTTCCGCAAATTTGTTTTTCTTGCGATCAGGAAGACGGCGTCTTCGTCAGGATCACCAAGGTTTGGACCAAGACCGCAGTAACCTTATTTCTCGCCTAATTCCTTTGCCTCTATGGCGATTGACCAATCA
>JAAUYH010005885.1_pt1 | contig 16306 bp, 12 predicted proteins | sample 7278061 | NCBI WGS metagenome assembly JAAUYH01 (sample SAMN14350203, study PRJNA611818) | marine sediment metagenome | isolation source: surface marine sediment (0.6m) | place: French Polynesia: Moorea | collected 2018-08 | reverse complement strand
GTGTACGTGGGTGACTGTGTGCGTGTGTATTTTTTGCATATGTGTCCGTGCGAGAGGGTGTTTGTGCGCATAGTTGATTTCTTGTAGGAAGTGATTTGTGATCTGTTCTGAATTCTATGTACTAGTTTGTTATGTGAAATTTGCTACAAGTTCGCATAAATATAATTTTAGGTCGTTTTATTGTTAGAACTTGCAAATTTGCTCTGTAGAAATAACGGCTTACCATGAAATTTCTATTTTTTCGCTGCGGGCTGCATTCTCGTTTCTCACGCAATCCACTTGGACTGCTCTGCAGTCAATGTTAGCAGACAGGAAACCAATTTAATTACGCTTAGAATGACGGGGCGCTATTCCTTCGAATCCGAAGTCGTTCGTTATCAGGCGCATAGTAAATCCTTTTCGTTTAGTGCCTTTGGTTCTTACTTTGATAGAGTCACTTTGGAACACGCGATGCTGAGTTTGAAGAACATGAATCGCACACCAAATTACTCCACATCACTAATTGACCACTTCTGCAGATGTCCTTAGAGATTGTACCTGAGAAACCTTTATTGTTATCTACGGCAGACATCAGAACACGTACATGTTTGAAAATGGCTTCTTGGGCTGATTGAAAGTCAAATTGATTGAATGAGTAGAAAATGTTTCCCAAGGAGGACTTTGAGATTGTAACCTTAAATACTTGCTATTATTATTACGACTTTAAGACTTATTTTTTTGAATGCCCCAGCTATTACTGCCAATACTTTTGTTCTTAAAAAAACAGTACAAGAATAGAGCAGATTGTAGATCAAGCATCGATCTGCAATTCCATCAAACAAGCGCATGGGGAACGGCGAGTCTTCAATGACAAATCTAGTTGATTTTACGGCAACGAGTACAATACACCTGTCAATTTTAATTATAAAAGGCGAGTTTAAAGATCATCTAGGCAATATGGCGGTACCAAGACACTTGTTCGCACGTTTTCGAGTGTTTTAATGTTTTTCAGTTTGTCAACGAGAACTTTTAAAAGAAATAGACCCAATCAATTGACTTTCTCGGGTTATCGTCTCGGTACTTGTGTCGCAGTTTAACGAATTCTTCTATCCATCACACGAGGCTGCTTATTGTTCCAAATTTTTTACACAATTTGGGGTACAGGCCTGCTGCTTCGTCTGTCTCTGTAAACGCGAGGACTCAATTTGCCATATACTAGGAATAAGTTGAGATTTTTAGGGCGTATCAACCTTTCTCGATGTTTAAAGCTCGAAAATGGTATGTCATTCTTCCTTGGAGGAACACATGATAAATAGTCCATTAAGAGGTTGCGTTGTAGTTCTTGCATAAAAATTGCACGTTGACAAATTCAACTAAGTGATAGGTGCGTATACTTCATTTTTTTGTAACAAGATGTATAAATTGTCGCATGGATCATATTTCTGCGGAGAATTTAGCGTAGACCGCTGCCTGTTCGTTGATGTCAAGCCATTGCATTATGGCCAAACTTAGCAGATATGACAAAAATTGCGAATGAGGTGATTATGGCTCGGTGTCTGATCGTTGCTTATCGGCTACTTGAGATGAATTCGATAAAGTGAAATCATTTATCGTGACTCAATCTGACGATTTGTTCTCGATCCATTGTCAAGATCTCAGCACCAAATTACCCCCAAAACGGACCTGTAAGCAATTGCGAGCGGCATTAAATACATCACGGAGAGAAAATGCCGCAAACATTGATTTCGGATTGGTCAAGTAAATGGCACAATGGAGTAACAAAGATAATAGTGGATAGATGTTCATGTATTTCGTACTTTAAGGCGTAGGATAAGTCGCGGTTATAATGCAAAGAACAACTTAATCTTCAGGAAGAGTGGTTCGGAGTAATTTGCTTGTTTGGAGGACTAATTTAGATTTCGACTAGATTTTTCGTAGTCATTCAGTTCTTTGAGCGGAGCAGCATGAAATTTATTCATTTCAGATGTTAATTCTTAGTTGTTCCCGTTTGAAATACGGTCAGTCCACTCTCGACTTTGCATTCTCAGTTGATTCAAACGACAAAAAATAGTATGTTCGAATGATCTTCTCGATAATATTCATTAGGCCCCCGCTGATATTCATGTCCATCGAATCAATAGATTTGAGAATACCTGCAGACATGGATCGTTTCTTATCGCCTGGACGTTGTGTGTAACTCTGCGAGCTTTCTAAACGAAAATTTTCGGTTGGAGACGGATCCAGCGATATCGAGAATAGAACGGTCAAAAGTTTACATGTAGCAGGACTAATTTTTAGCACCGTTCAAAATTCACCCATTTACTTGAAAAATCTGCTTTAAATCTCTGTGTTTCAGGTCGAACCATAGTTTAGTTGCTTTTTTCACTCGAATGACATATACCATTATTACAACTAATTTTCTCCCACACACAGTACAATAAGTCCTTCACATCGATGTCAGACTTTCCATAGCGTTTGCGGATATGCACTTTGATGTTTAGAAATACAGAACGATTCAAAACAAGCCATTATGTTAGTATATTGCAGAAATCATAAGGGTGATGTACAAGAGTTAGAAAAGTTATTGACCGATTCAGCAACAGATATGGTTTGATTAAAACAATGTTAATGGCTGTCCGGATGGAAAACAAAATTGCAAATATCTCCTTCGTAGTGAAATACGCCAATACAATTGTAGTCTCTTCATTTACCCTCAGGCACTAAGAATTATTGAACACAGCATGTCACATGTGTCGCTGTGGCATGTAACACGCGAAGAGTTTCTGAACTAGGAACTAAGGCGGAAAGGTCTGTACTCAAATCCTCACATTCTTTCATCATGGACAGTTATGATAGCTTCGGGTAACGACTGGTGTATTGCTTTTTGAAGATCGCCGGAAAATGAAACAAAGATTTCATGTACTTCTTCTGACGACGTTCTAAGTTTTTATTGTGCGATATCGATCCGAATAGGATTCTTAGAGAAACGACAGGGCGACCCGGGAAGTTTTTTTGGTTTTGAATAATATTGCAAAGTCTGCTATAGAGTGTGGAAAGAGGGCTTATCTTCTTAAAATTACATAACCTGAACAGTTATCAAGTGAGTACATTCTTCTTCTCGCCTGCACATCATCATGTTATTGTTCGGATGTCGATTAATTTGATCGAAGATATACTCAAGCACCGCATAAAGCCAACCTGTATTCCGGGGTGCTCGTACGAAATATTTGAAGTAATCTTGTGGAATTGATTTCACTTTTTCTTTCTTGCCCGTTCCATTAGACATAATACATTGTATATTACTTGAAAGAAGCTTTCATAATACGTTCATAGAAAATTGATGGCCTACAGCCTATCATTGGTGGAGATCCAAATCCAAATGTGTCAAGATTGGAACTATTGTAAAGCTTCATTTCCGAGTTTACGATTACTCATCCAGACTGCAGGACACTAATTTCTAAGTTTACTGTACTTAAGGTACCGTTTCCAAGTTTTCTTATTATTTTTTCATCACGCCAATGCTTCATTTCGTCACTGGTTTGATCCATAGGCTTGACATATCATACAATCGTTTCTTCATGTGGCATAGTCCTGTCACTATTCCGGGTGCTGCAATACATGCAAGATTCTGTTCCAGCGGTACTATAAAGCTCTCGAAGTTGATAATCATCTGTAGCAAACAACTGTGCGCATCTCAAATCAACATCATTTTCATGTTCACACATAATCAGAATACAAAGGCTTCGAGCATAAGTCAATGCAACATATTCCACAGAATTTTTTACAACAAAGACAGCGCTGTGTTGATGAGAAACTCATTGAAATATTTGATACTTGTGTTGGATCAATGTGTGATTTTCGGTGCTGACTTATTTCCTTGTCTTAGTTGTTATCTCGACGAGGTCACAGTGGCTGTACAATTTGTCCATTCTTTTGAGTCACGCTGTGCTTGAGAATCGAGTGGATGAGCAGTAGAATTCATGAGGCAATTGTTATTGCGAACACGATGCAGTACGACCTGAATGACCAGACGAGAATTACTGAATCTGAATTAGTCAAACTCAAATCAGATCATCTGAATTCGATACAACGGCGCATTATTCAGGGCCCTGAAAAAGAAATTACAGGTCTACTTTCCCGTGCATCCCCTGCCCCTGACTTGACCGCTGCAATAATAAATGAAAAATTTTGATTCTAAGTCATATATGATATCCGGTGAGTACAGGAAAGGTGCCTGTGGCCTAGCACGCAATTCTTTTTCAAGATGAGCAATAATTTTACAGTACTATCTTTGACAATCGAATGAACACGAAACTAGTCGAAAATGTTCCGAAGATGGTTTCGGATCTATAGAGTGACAATGAGCTTGCTTATTCGGCATTGCCGAGTAGGCAAGCATATTGTCATTCTTTCGAGTCGGCATTTCCCACTTGCGCAATACATTATGGTCAGGAGCTATGCAGCTGCTAACAATGGCAAAGTTGCATGACGGTCATCTCGGACAGGCAAAATTCAACAGAGTGCAGCGGTTGCACACGTCAGGAAGGCGTGCTAACGGCAACAGTATGGACAGCCCTTCACTCACCGGTGATGTCACGACAACACCGGTAGCATCTTTGCCACGTTTCCTTTCTAGCTCGGTACTGTACACAGTAGCCTAGTTAGAAAGGAAACGTGGCGACGAAGGGAATACATTGGTATCAATCGACGCAATCTGGATGGGATATGGTGTAAACTCGAGCAAATCTTGCGACAATGAATTGGAATGTGCGGAAGCACATGGCGTACAATATCATCGTTGGAAGGTTATTGTGATTCGATAGATAGAAATAAGGAGATAGACGATGTGCGCAAAGCCTTGAATCGGAGGCCACTGCTAATCGTTGTTTCCCCACGTATTTGCTTATGGAGAATGTAAGGCCAGACTTGAGACAAAACGAAAAGCCATATTTCACACTTTTCTTTGTTGGGTGTGGCGTCGTCGGGCTATGGTACAGTATCGTACAGAGGAATAACTGTGAGCTAAAGGGATGTGGACCGGGTGTTAACTAACATTTCGGGTGTTGCCGGTTTGGGGACGAAGCTGCCCAGGTAGCAGACAGTCTATGAAAACGTTTCGTTGGTATTCGATCGAAGTGAGTTGTTGATACAGTTGAAAGACGTGCGATAAGAAGAGCCCAAACGGTAAACAGTACGTGAATGTGTTGTACGAAGCAGTGGGTTCGGTACAAAGCGAAAGATATGCATCACGAACAAGTTCGTTCGTAAGTGTATTCTTCGTCTGATCTACACGCGAGAAGTCTTGGCATCCAAATACTGTATTGTGTCTACCAACTGAAGCACATTCAAAGTAAGTCAGTCGAAATGAGTGATATTGAGTTCAAACGGTAATGTGTCACAATGACTCAGACTAGAAGAAGAACGACAAGCAGAGTTGTAGTTAAATTGTTTGCTGATGAAGAATCTGAACGGTCTTTCCCGATGATTTGCCTAATCATATTTCTTCTTGCACAGAAGGCACTAGTTCACGAAATAGAACTGTTTCCGACCAGTGGATTGAATGGCACTGCATTGAGGGAGGACGATTATTCACATTTTACCGAAACAAAAAACCCCAGTGTCTGCTAACATTGGTAGATGCTAGCAGGAGAAAAGCGCACGAAACACGTCATCCAAATGGTAATAAGTATAAACGTACTGTACTGTTTAGGAGGTACAGTATAGGAATTATACAGTTCAGCGGCATCGAAGACAAAAAAACAAAACCTCGCAATAATAACCTGGCAACGTTATGAAGTGAGAGTGAAACATCCCTTACGCTAATCTCATCTCCTAGACTTCGGTGTGGTGCAGAGTCACATCTATTGTACGCACGAATTGTTGTCCATTTGATGCTTATCATGCATATAAACGGTGAATTTGTTGGATATGGACTACAGGAGGATAAAGTACGGTACGGTACAATACAGCTGCCACTGGCAGAGCAAGACATTCAAATTGTTCTTGCTGTCTCCTGCAGTACTGCGGTACTGGCCACTTACAGCACTGAGAACTGTACAGATACGCGAGACTACGGTACAATATTTTCAAAAAGAAACTCACAAGACTTTACGCACAATTTACAAATTTGTGCGAACGTTGTGGTGTTGTGTACAGTACAGTAAAAACATGCAGTTTCCTCGCCTGCACCACCTCGCAATTGTACGCCAGCACTGTGTGCGGACCGCCATCGTAAGAATGCCGGACGACAACCGCACGCACGCGCAAGACCGTATGTTTGTCTATTTTCCACAATGAAAACATGTGTTTGTAAGGCAATGAGGCGGCGGCGACGACGACGACGGTGGGGTTGAAGTGGAGTTGTGCCAGATGGGGCGTGCGTGTGCGAGATAAAAAGAATGAGATATGCGACAAATTGACCTGGTCGATTGATCACACGTCTATGCAGAGGACGATGGTAGCCTTGAATTCGTCGGCGAGCAGCGAGATATAAATTTAGTGAAACAAAGGTGGAGAGTACGGTTCTGTATGGGAGGGCAGTAGGGGCGATCGAAAAGAGAAAAAGGGTGCGAGAGAGCGGCGGGGCGTGTACTGCACCGGTGCAGTACAGTACCTACAGCACTGTACGCACGAGGGAGAACAATCAAAACCGTTGAGGAATGGAGACACGCGGGAAGGGACTGTCAGCAAGGGGGCATCAGAGCGGGTCGGGAGACAGTGCTCGTTTTGTAACTGGTTGCAAGGCACGGATCCGGCTCGACCAATGGCGATGCTTCGTACATCTAATCTCAAGCGCCTCAGATTTTTGACTGCGAAGGCCGCGTGGAAGAAAGCTGACGAATCGCAATGCGTTGCTGTGACAACTTCTTTCGAATACCCCGTCGTCCGGATGCCCATTTCGGTACCACCTACCTACCCCACTTTCATCCCTACTTTCACGCTACGAACGAATACCGCGTGCTGGAGCCGACTTCCCGTACGCTGGACGCCCCTGCCCCCCACGACCACCCGCCATGAGGACGCCACTCTCCATCTTCGCGCGACGACTGCGTCTAACGAAACACCATCACAATACCAAGAAGTGTTACTCCGAGCCTCCCGACCGCCCGGACCCTCCCAAACTTGACCTAGCCAATATCGAGCGCACGCCCAATGGCGCCGTGCCGCCCGAGTCGCCCCCGCCACCCGAGGGATGTGACGAACGCGAGGTACATCGCGCGCTGAAGAAAATGGTGGGTCGACCCAATCGAGTGCGCGGCCTACTTGAAGCCCTACTAGCCGCGGGTCATAACGTCACACCCGCCTCCGTCGACCGCGTCGCCACCGCACTCATTTCCGACGCACACGCTCTGCAAGAACTCGTCAGGGTTGTAGCCAAGTCCGACCGCCCACCGCCGCGCGCGCCCGTCGCAGTGGCCGGGCCACCGCGCGAGCGCTTACGCCTCGCGTGGGCCGCGTCCAACCTCATTGTTGCCGGGCCACACTCGTTGCGCGAGGCAGTCGTGAAAAGCACGCCACTACTCTCCAACCTCGCCGACGTGTTCACCGCCGTCAATTACGACCCGGCGCGCGCACAGCTGGCGGCCGACATTTTGAATGCCGCCTTGACAGATTCGCCGCGTACAGCAGCGGCGGCTATCGCTGTAAGACCACAGATTGTTAACGCACTCGTCACGCACGTCGACTCGGCGCCCGCCGCGGATGTACTGGCGCGCCTCGTGGGCACCCGCGTGTTCGGGTTGCAGGACACGGGTGCCGTGGCACCCGCGCACAAACGCTCGCTGGCTGCACTGGCCCGACACAAGGTGTACGACTTGTTGGCGTCGCGCTTCGAATGCGCGGCGAGAAAGGAACGCGATGTTTGTGCTCACATCACTACCGTGGCGTCGGAGCTAAGCTCCCGCGCTATGGCGTTACCTAGAATGTTTGAAGACCCCGACGAACGGAACGATGGCTATGCGTTTGGTATGACGCATTTGAACATCGTTTCTGCACATGTGTACAACGATGCCGTGGACTACCTCTGTTTGCCGTGCAGTCCGCAACCCATGTTATCTATTCTCGATATTGGGTTGGACAATCCTGATGTGACAGTCACTCTCTCTGCGCTTAAGCTCATGGCGAAAGCACTCACGTCCCTGGTGAATGCACGCAACTCGGCTGTACCCACGGTTTCGGCGGGTGCGAAATCGAAGAGGACGGATAAGGTTGAGACGGAACTGCTGAAACGAATGCCCAGGTTATTGCAAGTTTTGGATGGAAATGACAATGAGGAGGAACTCATGCGTGTGGGACGTGCGCGCACGGCGGTGATTGAGATTATCGCGGCGCTGTTTTCGTTTGCGTCCGTGGACACCGTGCGTGAAATGATCCAAACGCACAAGGCGTTGGACAAGGTCTTGCATGTACTTGCGTCACATCCCACCACGTCGGTGTTGCACACGTGTGTGTCGGATGGTTGTGTATCATTATTAGTAGAACGCGCAGAGTGTGCGACGATCACGCTGCGCGATAGCAATTTGTTGACATTTGTATTGGAATCTGGTGAACGACCTGCATTTGCGCGCACCACGGAGATCTTGGTGCAGTTTGGAGATAACGCGGAGATTCGGGCCGAGTTGGACGACGAGGCCGAAGCCGTACTAGACCGTGTGTGCGCGGTGCACGCGGGCCGTGTGGGCCGACGGAGAGCGTCGCGCTCGCGTGGCCTGTTCAAAGAATTGGTGCAAACTGGTGGACTGAAACGCGTGGACTCGGTGAAGTTGCTCCGTGGCAAGATGGTGGCTAGCGAGGACAAGGGCAAAATGTTGTATGCCAGGTCCGGTGTCGCGGCGAAAGAGGGACATCATGGGTTCGTGGAGGCCGCCCATCTGGCTGTACTGGAAGTGGCGGCACGGAGACATGCGGAGCGCCAAACGAAGGTTGGTTGACCTTGTAAATTGTAGTTTCTATTTTCACACAATCTGGGTGTTTTGGAGCGGTGTACGGGGAGTAGACCGCCGCGTAGCTCGGAAGGAAAGGCGGCGGGCGAGTTTCGTAGGGCGCATCACATAGCACGACTCTGGGTGGTCGGGCGCGTGGGCAGATTGAAAACGCATGAGAAGTCTGCGGTGCAGTGGAGCGTGTGATGGAGCGCGAGCGAACGCATGCAAGGTGTTTTCCATGGGGATTCGCCAAGTGACGTAGGCCCGTAGAGCTTTCGCGGGCACTGTCTCATTGAATGTATGCTACAGTACGGGTGTTGTGTTGTAGGTTGGTGCTCGCGCACGCGGCGCGACCCTTCCACACGCGGACGGAAGCCTGTGCGTTTACGACGTGCCCCTCCGGCTTTGCACCTCGCGTGCAAGTGGTGAGCGCGTGCTGCGCACGGTGTGGGGAAGCGGTGGAGGAAGGGAGAAGGGTGCTGCGAATCTCGAATAATCTTGCTATGGAGCACTGTCGTACCACAGTCGTTCGGAATCGTAGGAAATGCAATTGCATAATGAATCGACCTATTCGTCGTTAATTTTTGCGCAAGTTATGACGCTGCATTGGCGTGTACGATCGCCTGGTTGGACCGTACGCCAGCAGCGTGTGATGTGCAGTTTCTCCGCGAGCAGCGCGGTACATCCCTATGTTTTCCACATTGCGGCAGTAGGATTCATGCTGAGCACTCGGTCATCCTGTTTTTTTGGCACACATCCTTTGTCACAACCGCTGATGCGCAACAGTGCTCTCGATTGCGAATACAACCGGAATTCTGACAGGCTCGTTTCTCGTTATAATGCTTGCCTGCTTGCTCAACTGCTGTACGTACAGACCCAATTAGCATGTGTTCGATGGTGCCGAAAATTTATTGCTACGCAGCGTCCTTGAAACGTGGTTTCACAACACATTTCGCCATTCTTGTCAACGTTCTTTTCATCCAGTTAGGTTGGAGATCAACCACAAAAAGTATACCCTCCGTTTCTTTTTCTACTCCCCCTCATAGTCAATTGATCCATGATAGGCAGATTAGATTTTTACTACATCGAATCTATTCAGCCTCACGCCTGAAAAAATCAACTATCTGAATTACTCTGATGCGTTGCGCAATGGCTTGAGTAGGCAATCATACGACATGACAGCCAAGTTCTTGTAAGGTACTCCCATGTTTTAAGGTGTAACGCGTTCTGTGTACATCGGGTTCTTGTAAATGCTAGAACATGTTTACTGCTCAAGAAGCTTCGATGCAAGTACGATTTGAGCAGTTCGCAGCAGTCTCAGTCATTGTGTTGTGCCCCTCTCTCTATTTCTTCAATAGTTACACGAAAATCCGTACTTATGCTGCAGCACAGAGCTGGTAGAGTAGGATAGCGAACTATATATAAGCAGTACGCTCTTTGAAGAGTGCACAGTTCGTATTAAATCGTGTTTGTGGCACGGATTGTAGAGCCCAGTTACACAGGTGGTGTACGACAAAAATATTGTTCATTGAAAGACAGAATATGCAAAGAGACTTCATTTTCATTCTCGTGCTAGCGTGTGGAATTCTTTTGACGCTTCAATAGAAGCATGCGAAAACGAGGCTGATAATAGATCGGTCGGAGTACTGTAGCGAGCTGGCGAGGTTTGATGATCTTACTTCGGCGGGCGTCATAAAATTGCATCAGCGCTGCTGGATGAAGCATTTTGTAATAGAACTGTCCATTCAAAGCATTCGTGGGTGTGTGCCGGAGATATTCTGCTGGGAACAATTTCGAAGAGTTTTTGTTTCATATTTCTTCTTTTGTCGTTGGTGGCTGTTTGTTAGTAGTGCTAGTGTGGGTTATTTTGAGCAGAACGGAACGACTTCAAGAAGCTACTGAGCGAGATTCTTTTAGCTCCTAATATTCCTGGGGAAAATGTTCGTCTCATGTGAAATTCGGTACAGTAGCTAATTACTGATCACAAACATCTTTTAATATATAAGATTACCAAAGTGAGCTTTAATCTATTTTTAGTATTGCTTCTAGAAATGTTCCGCATATATAAGGCCAAAATGCGAAGAAAATCCATTAGTAGGGTGTGCTTTAAGCCCGTGCATGAAGTATTTCTAAAACGCTCTTTGGTGAAACAATATCTATTAATTATCGATGAATTTTTACTGGTACCGCGGCTCAGAGAGAATGTTCTGTGTTACGTACAATTAAATAGAAATGCTCTTGTATTTTGCACCGTCATGATCGTACATCCTACATAAGGAACTAAGTATGTGCTCTTTGGAAACGACTGATTAGATTTGTGTATTATGTAGGTAGACTAACATGACTAAATTTGCTTTCAATTGATTTGTAGGAATAGGTCCGAAAGCGTGAGCTGCATTTGAAAAATTTTACATATATAATGCATAGAACCATTATATTTCAATTTACATTGCAATAAATTAGCGTCAAATATTAGATCAGCGTTTAGCGAATGTTGATATTCTAGGAGAAAATTTTCAGTAAGCGATCAATGTCTCTGGAATGTAAGGACTATTCCAAAACGGCCATCAAAATTTGCCTGATGGATTCATTTATTTTCTTAAAGTTCTGGCTGTTAAAATTGAGAGAAAGAAGTCAGTACATATTGCATATCTTTGTAGAATAGGTTATCATATCTCCTTGCAAGTGCTTCTGTGTCACAGAAACGTTACTACATTTTTTTCCTTCAAGTTGATATCTGGATTGCTGCCGAATACATAATATATACTACAAGCCGTCGAGAATCTTTCGTACCACAGTCAGAGGTCCCTCGCGGGAGACCTTACAAAGTGTGAGTTGACACATGTATTGCGGATAAGAGAAATATTTCACGAAGGAAATTTCTCATCACCGAACAAAGTAACTAATGTTTTGCTCATTAATTCCACGGTTTCGATTCTTATGCGCAACAGCGTTTATCTTGAGTTCCTGGCAATTGATTCTTCCTATAATTTATATTCGACAACGTAGCATTCGCTTCTTATGGTTTGAAGAGTGCCAAAAGAGTCTTACTTGTTTGGAGACAACATGGAAGAGGTTAAATAATACATGATACATAGGTTTTCACGCCTAGTACACCAAAGATGATCCTATATTTTATACATGCTTGCGATTACAACAATAGATCTAATTCTCGCTTACGTCAAAATGAAATCATTAAATAAAAGTTAGAAATCTCCCCTTATTTTAGATAGTTTCAGTAATTAGAATCATACTGCTTTTGTTCCGATTTCTATTACAAATACAATCCAAAAATGTAACCACGTATTGCGTTCGCCATCAAGTAATTCGAAATCAAGGGAAGGATTCATATCAGCTCCCCTTTTCTCTTTGATTTCGAGAACGAAAGCATCAAGTAAGGAAAAGTCATCTGCTCTATTGTCTAGGTGGAAAATGTGAACGATGGGGGAAATCAGTGACTTAATCAAGATTTTAATGAAATTTTTTTGAGATAGAATAGGTGAATGTGGTGTTGGCTTTGGAGTGACTGAATTAATCTAAGCATATCCACGAACAAAAAATCAGAGCTACTCTCTTATAAAAACGCATAGCATACGTAGCGAAAATAAATTGGACCTCGAAGAACTGCTGTGCAGCTCTGAATAAACGAGATACAAACGCTATTAGAAGATTGTAGGTATCATGAAGAACACATCAACTCTCCATGAAGAAAATTATATGCGAAAGTAACGTGTCGATCACTTTGAATTCGTGCTGTGAAGTAAGATAAACATTGATATTGTTTTCGAATATTCAAATCGGGAGGAGATTTTCAAAATGTGTATGTGTCAAAGTGTATGGAAAGCTTCAAACTCATAAATTCTGATTATTTAAGATAGCATGCTACAAAGCTAATTTTTCGGAAACGGAAAGTAAGCGCAATGGTCAATTGGAAATAGGGCATGTGAAGTTATTCTCAACTATCCAGGGTTCTCAAGGAAATATGCATTACGTTGAATTTGTTACAAAATTCACATCACGTAAGAGATTGTCACACTGCTAAATTCAATTCGTATGGATAAATTTAAGTTAGAGAGATTACGATTGAAGATGATTATAATTTTGTTCGATTGTGAAAAAACGATTACAGGTTGGAAGCGATTGGTAAATATTAGATAAAAGTGGCGCGACAAGTGTTGGACTTCTAATATTCTACTATGAAAAACTGTATGGCAAAGATATATTGCAAAGTACATCAATCTAATTAAAGAACTTTACTCAAGTATCCGTCTTTGAACTCAACCATGACACTGCGACCTTTGGGAAACAAAACAAATGAAATGCATCATATATGAGTTTGCCTTCAGCTTGAAGTTATATCTAGATTCAACAGCAAATCAATGCAAATTTCAATGAGTGGTAGATTAAATAAGCTTTCAAATTTACAAGTGGAATTTCTGATTTTTCTCGTGCATAGATTATCTTGGAAATAAGTAGCAACCTATAATCTCTAAACGTATTGAGACTATCTTTGCTGTACTGGAATTCTTATCTTTATGTGCCAGGTTGTAATTGATCTTCAGTCGCTGTAGGGAATTTTCTAACACTAACGGTTTGTAGTTATCCTTTCGTTTAATTGCACGAGCTATAGACAAAATGAGTTTTTTTCTTTTCAAATAAAATACAAGCTGGATGATGGACTTTTCAATGCTTTTCAAACGGCTCACCTACTGAAATTATTAGTCCTTTTCTTCATTTCTGGTCATTATATTGCTTACAATGCTATCTGTCGTTTGTAATGATCTAATACATTTGTAACTCAGTTTTATTTCAGTGAAAACCATTATAGAATTAGTTATCGCTCTTTTTGCGCATCGCACAGAGCACATTGGAAAAAGCAGCAAAAAATTTCAGTGCGCTTCGATTTTTGATTTCATACTTCATTTTCGCTCAACGTTCTGAATATTTTGAAAACACTGGTGAGTTAATCAATCATTTGAAAATTTTGCCTCAATCGTTACCGTCTTGCAATGCCTAACATCTCTCAAATACTCCGTTTTCTGCTGTTTTACATTTCATCTCTTTGGTTCATACTATAACTGAGATGTGTCCTCCTTCAATACATGTTCTAGACAAGCGCGTGAATTAAGTAAAGCTCCGCGCTTGAACGCAGACTCGTATTTGATACAAATTTCAGTTGATAGTAAAAGGTCATTTTGCATTGCTTTTTGAAGGGCTCGATATTCCAGTAATGAGCGCTGTATAATTAATTTGAAATTTTTGATATCTAGTATAGATCTGGTGGCCGTAGAATGGAAAGAATCACGCTATTATTGTGAATCATGCTACTGTCTGGACTTGCGATTGTGTCGTAATGCCCATCTGGGCAGGACACGAATTGTGGGTTGGGATTAGTTTCCTATTCTGTATCACATTACGTCTATGATATTCCAACGTCAGGGTGCAGTGGCACTCCTATACCTCTATAAGTATCTAGATGTAGACCTACCTCTAGCCAGACCATGACCTCCTCTCAGTAAACCTCCCAACCTCAACCCTAAACTTTCATAATTATGGCTACCCCGAGGACCATTGACGATTGAAACTCATAAGTAGTTCAACGGTTGCTTTGCAAGATGCTATTGCTTCCTTCAAGCCTTCATAATATTCTCGACCTGCCAGGATTTCACCCGCGAGATGAAGTGATTGTGGTCTGGTTAAGGCCTTAGTCAAAATTCTTGTGCACATTTTCAGCAACTATTTCCATGCTGACGTTCAGTTTCACCACCTCGTTTACTGCTGTCAGCGCAACTCCTAGCGGGCCATCCTTCGCACCCTCCGCTCACAATGCAGTCACCAACACATCAGGGAAGAAGGTTTCTTGTTGAGATTTTGCACATTTCACACTCGGTCACAGTATGTGGGTACTGAGATAAGTGGGTCGGATTCGGTAAGTATGGGTTGTTCGAACTGCACTTACATCTCTGTGTACGAAACCGTTGCCATTTCCCTCGATTTATCCTTCTTGTTTTGCGACAGTTGCGGTTTGAATTGGATCGTGTTTGATTGTAGTACACCTAAACACACTGTGCCGATGACAGCGCGTGCGTCAAGCGCTACTCCGTTTCCGAGTTTCACCCGTGCATCGGTGCCGTTATATTCTTCAGCGGTAACGTTCGAATTGAGCATTAGGAGTTGGCCAGTTTCGCTTGCATCATACACACCGGCGCGCTCCAACATATCTTTCATCACCTCGCTATAACCTCGGATGTCCTTGACGAAATTTTCAGAAGCCGTGTCAAACTCACTCTCGAAATCGCCCATTTCTACATCCACCTGGTACGTACTCACCTTTCGCGCAGAAATGCCAAACAGGGAATCGACCCTGTACTGAAAGTTGAAGTACACGGTCGATTCCCTGTTCGGTGTTGACTGCGCCTAGTTGCAGTCTGCAAAAAGGCGCAGTCAATCTCGTTATTCGGCTTTCAGCCCGCATGAGTATCATGCTGTCTCAGCCGATGCATTTACCTTGCTCCGTTGGCTTAGAACGCTTAGTCGGGCAAATCTGTGAGTACATCACTTAAATCAATTCGAGACGTCATTTTCTCGAGTTCACCGAGAGCCGAATAATCGTGAATCCAATTCGCACGCAGTTCGACACTGACGTTTGCGAAGCGAGTATTTGTCATTCGACCACCAACCTAACTTCACGCTTCGACTATCAGGAAACGCTGATCGGCACGTCTCAATTAGACAGCCGCACTCGCACCCGCGATATCGGCGTCGATAATTACCGCCAAGGCCTCTCTTCCACCATTCCGACGCGATAGAGTCACGGCGAGCGCAACAATGGCTGCACTAAGATCGCAAACACCGATTACCGCTACTACGATGAATGGTTTCCAAATGAGAGGCAAGTGTAGTGGTTCAAACTATGTGTGCACAAATCGATTTATGTACACCCGTTTTCCATAGCTGTACCAGAGATATTTCAACAATGCACGGGGCCTTTCAAATGCCGACTATGCCCGATAATTCTTTCTCGAATTGGTTTGGGGAAATCGGAGCCATGTTAGTATCTTCCAGTGAATTGGATTATGTCGAAGGAAGATGTTAAGGTATTGCAACGATACCGAAAAGTTAAATGGCGACAACAATGGTAGCTCATAGCGTACATTGCCCGAAGAGGAATAGTCAAAAGAACTAACACGTAAATCTGTACTTTACATGTTAGTGTTTTTGACTGTTCCTATGTAGGGCAATGTACGCTATGGGTATAGAATCTATGCCCATAGCGTCGTTCGATGGCGATGTTTATGATCAGCGCTGTTTCGACAGCATCTATACTATAGATACTGTCGAAACAGCGCCGATCACACACATCGCGGCGCTGTTCCGACAGTATCTATAGGATAGATGCTGTC
>JAAUYH010041799.1_pt1 | contig 16313 bp, 12 predicted proteins | sample 7278061 | NCBI WGS metagenome assembly JAAUYH01 (sample SAMN14350203, study PRJNA611818) | marine sediment metagenome | isolation source: surface marine sediment (0.6m) | place: French Polynesia: Moorea | collected 2018-08 | reverse complement strand
GCTTGCCGCGATTATTGACGACCTCGAACAACCGGACATCCAGCCGATCGACGCGACCTACGACTTGCTGGTCACCGGCGTCGGCGGCACGGGCGTCGTCACGGTTGGCCAGTTGATCACGATGGCGGCACATCTGCAGGGCAAAGGCGCAACGGTACTCGACTTCATGGGCTTCGCGCAGAAGTTCGGGCCGGTGTTGAGCTACATACGCCTGGCCGAACAGCCCGGTAGCATCAACCAGGTCCGCATCGAGGAATCGCGCGCCGACGCACTGATCGGTTGCGACCTCGTCGTCAGCTCCTCGCCGAAAGCCTCATTAACGTACAGCCAGGGCGAGACGCGCGCGCTGGTCAATACCGCCGAAATGGCGACGGCGGACTTCGTGAAGCGTCGCGATGCGTCGCTCGAGGCCGACCGCCGCCTGGGCGCAATCAAACGCGTCATGCAGGAGTTCACGACGATCGATGCCAACCACCTGGCCTCCAGGCTGCTCGGCAACACGATCTACGCCAACGTCATGATGCTCGGCGCCGCGTGGCAGCTCGGGCTGGTGCCACTGACCCGCACGGCGCTTATGCGCGCTATCGAGCTGAACGGCGTCGATATCGATCGAAACAAGCAGGCCTTCGACTGGGGCCGGGTGGCGGCGGCAGGCTCAGATCGACTCCGGCACCTGATCGATGAACCCGAGCAGATCGTCGAATCGGTCGAGGATGCCATCGCGAGACGCCGGGACTTCCTCGTCGACTACCAGGACGAGCAACTCGCCGAGCGCTATGTCGCGATGGTTGATCGTTTCCGTGACGCTGAACACGCACTGGCCAGCAGCGTTGGCAACAATAGAGACCTGAGCAGGGCTGCGCTCAAGAGCTACTTCAAGTTGCTGAGCTACAAGGACGAGTACGAGGTGGCCCGTCTTCACGCGGAGACCGGATTCGTCGAACGCGTCCGGCGCGAGTACGGCGACACGGCAAAGCTCCGCTATCACCTCGCGCCGCCGATCCTGAGCCGTGGCGTCGACGGCCGTGGCCGTCCGCGAAAGCGCGAGTTCGGCGCATGGATGTTGCCGGTCTTTCGACTCCTCGCGAAGCTCAAGTTCCTGAGAGGTACGGCGTTCGACCTGTTCGGCAGGACCGATGAACGGCACATGGAGCGGACGCTGATTCTCGAATTCGAAGAACAGGCGGACCGACTGCTCGAGTTGCTGGACCACGACAACTATGAACAGGTCGTTGCTATCGTCGAGTGCTGGATGGATATCCGTGGCTACGGCCCCGTGAAGGAGACGGCGGTTCAGGAAGTTCGGGAACGTATGACGAATAGGCTGTCCGCGCTGTCGACACCAGCCAGCAAAGCCGCGTAGGCGGATTCGCTTCCGTGTAAGCTGTCGCCTCGCCCTGATCGGAACCCCGTTTATGAACCCTCCAAGCCAGTCGCCAGCCCGACAGTCAGTTGAATTCGCTGCGCCCGCGCGAAAGACACGCGCATGACGTCACCGCGCTATGAATTCGACACGGTTCCGTCACCCGGCGAGACGCAGACCATCGCGCCTGGACTTGAGTGGCTGCGAATGCCGCTGCCACTGGCGCTGAATCACATCAACCTGTGGCTGCTCGAAGACGGTGACCGGTGGATCATCGTCGACACCGGCATGTTCACCGATGACGCGAAAAGCGTCTGGCAGGACGTGTTCGATTCGGTGTTCGCAGGCCGGCCGATCGGTCACGTCATCGTTACGCACCTGCACCCGGATCATGCCGGCTGTGCCGGCTGGCTGACGGAGCAAGCCGGTTGCGACCTGTGGATGACGCGCGAGGAATACCTGCTGTGTCGCCTGCTCGTGGCTGACACGGGACGCGAGGCGCCGGAGGAAGGCCTGCACTTCTACCGAGCCGCGGGATTCTCGGAAGAAGCGCTGGACGCGTACCAGCGCATCTTCGGTTTCTTTGGCCGGTATATCTCCGAGTTACCGGAGGCCTATCACCGCATCGCCGAGGACGACGTGCTGTCCATCGGCGGGCGTGACTGGCGCGTAATCATAGGGCGCGGCCACTCGCCCGAGCATGCCTGCCTGTACAACGAGTCCGACAACCTGCTGATCTCGGGCGACCAGTTGCTGCCGACCATTTCATCCAACGTCGGCGTCTACCCGACGGAACCGGACGCGAACCCGCTGAACGTCTGGATGTCGACGCTTAAGAATCTCAAGCAGCAGACCGATCCGGACGTACTCGTGCTGCCCGCCCACGGCAAGCCGTTTCGAGGCGCGCACGATCGCCTGGACACCCTGATCCAAGAACACGAACAGGGCCTCGAGAAACTCCTCAAGCATTGCAGCGAACCGCGACGCGCCGTCGACGTCTTTCCGGCGTTGTTCAAACGCGAGGTCGGCGCCGACTCGATGATCATCGCCACCGGCGAAGCGCTCGCCCACCTGCACTACCTGGTGGACCTGGGCGAGATCGAGAAGCGCGACGACGATTCGGGCGTCAGCTGGTTTACTACTGTCAGGTCGTGAAGCCGATCGTCTCGGCCAGGTGGATCGACGCGACGAGGAACACGGCACCGGCCGCAAACAGCTTGAGCAGCAGCGGACCGACGAAGCGCACCCAGGCGCCGTAGGGAATTCGCCCCAGCGCCAGCGCCCCCATGACGAGCGCACTGGTCGGAACGATCATGTTCGTCAGGCCGTCACCGAACTGGTAGGCGAGCACGGCCGTCTGTTGCGGTACGTCCGTCAGTGTCGCCAACGGGCTCATAATCGGCATCGTCACGTAGGCCTGGCCGCTGCCGGACGGGATGAACAGGTTACAGATCGTCTGCACGAGCAGCATGCCCAGCGAGGCCACTTCCGGACCGGTATTCTCCAGCACGCTCGCGATCGCATGAATGATCGTGTCGATGATCTGGCCGTCGGACAAAACGACCTCGATAGTTCTCGCGAAGCCGATCAACAAGGCGGCTGCCGTCATCTCCGCAGCGCCCTGGATAAACGTGCGGCTGGTCTCGCCGGCCGGCAGTCGCGCGACGATGGCGGACACGATGCCGATACCAAGAAAGACGGCATTCAGCTCGGCGATGTACCAACCGAAAGCCTTGACCCCGTACACGAAGCCAATCAAGCCGATCAGGAACACCACGAGCACGGCAACACGGCGAGGCGTCAGACTGATGTCTTCCGGGGCCTCGAAGCCATTGCTGTAATCGACGTGGGCGACGAGGCTCGTCGACGGGTCGCGCTGTACGCGCATCGCATAGCGGTACAGGTGATGGAACGCGATCACGAGGAACACGGCCATGATGACCAGGCGGTAGCCCATTCCTGACGTCAGCGGTACGCCCGCAATATTCTGCGCGATCAGCACGCCAAACGGGTTAGTCCCGGCGCAGGCCCAGCCGATGCCGTACGGCACCCAGACCATGCCCATAGCGACGATTGCGTCCATGCGCATCGCCAGCGACATCGAGACGATGATCGGGACTAACGGCACGTACTCCTCGCCCATGCCGATCGTGAAGGCGCCGAAGCTGAAAATGAAGAGGCAGCCGGAGATCAGGATCCACGGACTATGCCCCAGCTTCTCGACAGCACCGTGCAATGCCGCATCGATCGCTCCGGTCCTGCGAAGCACCGCGATGACGCCGCCGACGAGGAACACGAGGAAGATGATGTTCTGCGCCTCGGCGAAACCCTCGGATATCGCCAGCAAAAAATGCCACGGCATCATCGTGACTTCGGTCTCTTCCGACGCCGCGGTGTAGGAACCGGCGACGACCATCTCGCGCGCTGGATTGTCGGGGTAAGGCTCGCGGTCGAAGCTGCCTTGCGGCAAAACGTAACTCAACAGTTGCGCGACGACGATGAACGAGAAAATCAGTACGAGGGAGTCGATCGACCAGCGGCTTTTTGTCATCGGTCAGGCTTGTTCTTATTGTGACCGGCCAAAGCCTATCACAGCGGACGGCTTATCCGAGGGCTTCGTTCCGGGCAAAAAGAGAGGCCGGTGATTGCTTTCACCGGCCTTGTTCTGCCTGTCGAGGCTCGTGACGTACTGTGCGGATCAGCGTCGCTTGTTGATACGCTCGCCCCGGCGGTCCAGCTGACGATTGCGTGATTCGCCGCGCCGGTCTAATCGATTGTTGGCGCGATCGCCCCGATTATCGAGCCGTGTGTCAATCCGATCACCCTTCCGGTCCAGTCGGCTGTCGACACGGTCGCCCTTGTTGTCGAGGCGCGTGTCGATACGATCGCCCTTGCGGTCCAGGCGCTCCGACAGGCCTTCCCGGCCATTCTCAGCGGCGACATCGGAACGACGGTCCAGGCGATCGTTAATCCGGTCGCCCTTATTGTCCAGCCGGTTGTCGACACGATCACCGCGATTGTCGAGTCGCGTATCGATTCGATCGCCCTTGTTGTCGAGGCGGTTATCGATGCGGTCGCCGCGGTTGTCGAGGCGTTCCTCGATTCGGTCGCCGCGTTGATCCAGGCGCTCTTCGGCTCTATCGCCCGGGTCTGCAAGTGCTGTGCTCACGAATCCTGTCAGAACGACGGCGCCTACCAGTGCTGTGTACTTCATGTGACTACTCCCTTTGACACGTTGCTTTGTACGGTACAACGGGGCGTCACAGGATCGGTTGACAGCCGAACCGGAATTTCGACGTTACATAACGTCAGGTGTGCATTGTCAGCAGCGGGATACGGGACTCGTAGATCAGGTGTTCGGACGTGCCACCGAACATCCGCTCGCGCCAGCGGCTCTTACTGTAGGCGCCGGCCAGCAACATATCGGCTTTCGCCTCCTGCGCCGTATCGAGGATTTCCTTCTCGATGTTTCGACCCCTGGTGTGCACGCATTCAGCCTTGATGCCATAGAACAGCAGGTAGTCCGCGAGCTGCTTTGCTTTCGGACCCGGTGCATCCTCGGAGCCGGCGCTGACGATCGTCACGGTCTCGGCTTCGCGCAATATGCTGATCGTGGCATGCACGGTTCGAGACACCGACGGACTCTGGTTCCACGCAATACAGACGTTCTTTCCGATGTTGCGTCGGCCCGCAGCCGGCAGAATCAGCACGGGTCGTGCGGAGTCAAACAGGGCGGCTCGTAGAAACATGTTCGCCACCTTGCCATCGCGTGCCGGTCGCGACACGACAACGAGGTCGGACATCGGCGCGTCGATCGCCATGATCCTGTCCGGCGAGCCCACGCGTTCGTAGTAAATAGCGCCCGGCTTCTCGCGCGGTCGCTTGATGATGTCGTAGCCGCTCTCTTCGGCCATCCGTTTAAACAGGGCTTTCGCCGATGTCGGCGCGCTCTTGGTCTGCTTCTTGCGCCACGCCGCCTCGGCGAACTCGGGAGACAGGCTGACGCTGGACGATCGATGCGGGCGTATGTGGCAGCCCTTGACGGTGGCCCCGACACGATGTCCGAGATCGAACGCCGTCTTCAACGCTCTGGCGCTTTCCGGGCGGTCTGCGACCGGTGTCATGATTAAACGCATGGCAGTCTCCGTGTTTGACGCTTACTAACGATAGTCCTTTGGCGGCCGGAAGTCATATCGGCATTATCCGAGACTGACACGCGTCAATTGGCCGCGGGTCGACAGTATGCGATGCCGACGTTCACAGTCGCCTGCCGGCGATTCGCGTGTGCTAGTGTTCGGCCTGTCAAAGGCACAAGCCCAGTCGCATGACCATAAAATCACTGGCCGTCACCGAAGGCGCCGACCGTCCGACGGCTGAGACCTTTATCGGCATGCGTGAGCGAGGCATCGATATCACCGTCGTATGCCCGCCCAGCAGTCAGCAATGGCAGCGCCTCGTCGACGCCGGAGTACCCGTCATCGACATACCGCTGAAACGAAACTTCGACAAGCAGGGTCAGCGGCGACTGCGCGAAGAAATCGTCGGCGGCAATTACGACATCCTCCACACATTCAACAGCCGCGCCGTCACGAATGGCATCGCCGCGAGCAAAGACCTGCCAATCAAGATCGTTTGCTATCGCGGTATCGTCGGCAACCTGAGCTTCCTGGACCCGATGTCGTGGATGCGTTACCTGAACCCGCGCATCGATCGCATCATCTGCGTCTGTGACGCTATTCGGCGCTTCTTCCTCAACATGCGACCCAAACTCCTGCGCATGCCGGAAGGCCGGCCCGTCACGATCTACAAGGGGCACAAGCTCGAGTGGTACCAGGACGAGCCCGCAGACCTGGCCCAGTTCGGCATTCCCGAAGGCGCTTTCGTCGTCGCCTGCACAGCCAGTTACCGGCCGCGCAAAGGCGTCGAGTACCTCGTCGCGGCGATGGGTCTGCTGCCGGCCGACATCCCGGCACATCTGCTGCTGGTCGGCAACATGGAGGCGAAGAAGCTCACTCGGCAGATCGAAGACAGTCCTGCGGCGGACCGGATTCATCTTGCGGGATTCCGCGATGACGCTCCGGCCGTCGGCGCCGCCTGCGACGCGTTCTGCCTGCCCTCGACAAAGCGCGAGGGGCTGCCTCGCTCGGTCATCGAGGCGATGGCTTACGGCGTGCCGCCAATCGTGACCGACAGCGGCGGCAGCCCTGAACTCGTCGAGCACGACGTCAGCGGTATCGTTGTGCAGGTCAAGGATCCGGTTGCTATTGCGCAGGCTATCGAGCGGCTTTACCGGAACCCGGAGCTGCGTCGCGCGATGGGCGACGCAGCGAGACGACGCATCGACACGGACTTCAGGAACGAAGACACGGTGACGAATACCATCGCGCTCTACCAGGAGCTGGTGCCGGGTAAGTAGAAGACCGTAGTGAACATCAGCGTCCTGAGGTAGACACTGGGGCGATGGTTGCGCCGGTCGACAAAGATGAGATGCCGTTTGTTGCCAACTGCAGGCCGCTCACGGTAACCGCCCCGTTCCGGTGGCTGAGCGCCGGCCTCAAGGACTTCAGGGACGCGCCCAAACAGAGCCTCGTCTACGGCGTCAGCGTCGCCATCATCACGGCGGTTGTCGTAGCGCTGGCCTGGAATCGCGGCAGCCAGTGGATTCTGTACGCGATGCTGGGCGGCTTCGTGTTCATGGCGCCGCTTTGCTGTGTCGGTCTTTATGCCATCAGCGCGCAGCTCGAGCGTGGCCAGGCACCGTCGATCACACGGAGCTTCCGCGCCGCATTTCGACGACACATCGGCAACGAGATGGTCTTCGCTCTGGTCCTGCTCGTGATCTTCCTGGTCTGGGCGCGCGCGGCAATCATGGTCACCGTCTTTTTTCCGACCGACGGCGATGCAAGCGCCGGCGAACTTGCCGCCTTCCTCGGCATCGGTACAACCGTTGGCGCGTTGTTCGCCGGCGTCACATTCTCAGCCAGCGCCTTCAGCCTGCCAATGCTCGTGCATCGCGATGTCGACAGCGTCACCGCGATCGTCTCATCGATCAACGCCGTGTTGCGGAACATACCGGCGATGCTGGTGTGGCTGACACTGGTCGTCGGCGGCTTGCTGCTGGGCATAGCGACGGCCTGCGTGGGCCTGGTCGTGATCGTGCCGCTCATTGGCTACGGCGCGTGGCACGGTTACCTCGAAACAATCGAGGCGGACGAATTCCCGAGACATACGGTCGGCATCACGTCGACGCCCCGCGACACGCCCTCAGTCAGCTAACTGCAGCGCACAGTACGCAGAGCCGAGCAGGCCCGGCTGCTTGTACATGATGAGCTGCGTCGGGATGCGCTCCATCAGCGAACGGTGACGACCCTTGCGCTCGAAGCCGGAGCGGAACAGGCTGTTGGCCACGATCTCGGGATAACGTTGCGTGATGCCGCCACCGATGTAGATACCGTCGTAGGCACCGAGTGTCAGTGCAAGATCGCCGGCTACCTGGCCGAGCACCTCGAAGAAGAGTTGCACGGACTCGGATGCCAGCATGTCTGTGTTATCGATAGCCGCCTTGAAGATCTCAGCCGGCGACAGGTGGATGCGGTTCTCTTTGTGAATCTGTGTCAGCGCCCAGTAGATATTCTCGAGACCCGGCCCGCTGACCAGTCGCTCGCAGGACACACGGTCAAACCGGTCGCGTAACTTCTTCAGTACTTCGATCTGTACGGCCGTTTCAGCGGCGAATCCGCTGTGCGCCGCTTCGCCGGAAATCGGTATGAAGGTATCGCCGTACTTGCGCAGGCCAACCGCACCGAGGCCGGTACCGGGGCCAAGCACGCCCAGCATGTAGTGGTCTTTCTTTAACGGCTTCGGCAAAGGGAGGCCGATCGGCAACAGGTCATCCTGATCGATGAACGGCATCGAGTAGGCGATCGACTCGAAGTCGTTCAGGATCAGCACCTTCGAAATGCTGAATTCCCGTTTCAGCGATTCACCGTCCAGCAGCCAGTGGTTGTTCGTGAACCGAACGCGCTGATCGACGACCGGTCCGGCAGCCGCCAGGCAGATAACGTCCGGCATGCCGGACTCGACCTGCTCCAGGTAGTGCTTGATAGACGCATCGGCAGACTCGAAGTCATCGCACTGCAGCGTGATCTCGTTGGAGAATCCTGGCTTATCGGTGCTTGCGAGGGCAAACCGGGCATTCGTGCCGCCAATGTCGCCAACTAGTAGGCAGGGACTGCTCATTTGTCTAATCCGTGTTCAGCGATCGCAAAGCTTAACGGCTTCCCGCGGCGTATTGCCACTCGATGCGCGAACGTCGCCTGCAAGACGGTGCAAATCAGTTGCCGCTAAAGATGCTGGCGCCCTCTTCGGCGCTGGTTGTCTGCGTCCTGAACGTCACGAACATATCCCGGCCCATGCCGTTGTGACTGTCTGTCAGGTCGGGCACATCCGGCTCACGCGAATCCAGCGGCTCGTCCGTATCTGCATGCAGCACGCCGGCCTCGGCGTCAATGCTGATGACGTCGCCGTCGCGTATCAGTCCGAGGCTGCCGCCGGCCAGCGCTTCGGGCACGACCTGTATCGCCGCGAGAACTTTGCCCGACGCGCCGGACATGCGGCCGTCGGTCAGAAGTGCGACGCGGAACCCGCGATTCTGCAGTACGCCGAGGTAGGGCGTGAGCTTGTGCAATTCCGGCATGCCGATCGCTTGCGGCCCCTGGAACGCGAGCACGGCGACGAAATCCTGCTCCAGCTCGCCCGCGTTGAATGCGTCGGCGAACTCCTGTTGTGAGCGGAAGACGCGGGCCGGTGCCTTGATGGCCTGGTGTTCCTTCGCGACGGCCGACACCTTCACCATTGCACGGCCAACGTTGCCGTGCACGAGCCGCAGTCCGCCTTCGGCATCAAACGGCTCTGACGACGGCCGGACGATGTCCAGGTCCAGTGACTCTCGCGGCGCCGGACGCCAGTCCAGGCCATCATCTTCGATGAACGGCTCTTTGCAGAAGTTGGACAAACCGTGTCCCAGGATGGTCAGCACATCGTCGTGCAGCAGGCCAGCCTCGAGCAGCTCGGACATGATGAAGCCCAGACCGCCTGCCGCGTGAAAGTGATTGACGTCGGCGATGCCATTCGGGTAGACGCGCGCCAACAGCGGTATACAGCGCGACAACTCGTCGAAGTCCTGCCAGTCAATGATGACGCCCGCGGCGCGTGCCATCGCGATCAGGTGGATCGTGTGATTGGTCGATCCGCCCGTCGCCAGCAGACCGATGATCGAGTTCACGACTGCCTTCTCATCGACGACCCGGCCAACCGGGATGTAGTTGTCGCCCAGATGCGTGTTCCGCAAAACACACCTGACGGCCTCCTCGGTCAGGCGCTCACGCAACACCGTTCCGGGATTGACGAACGAGCCGCTGGGCATCTGCAGGCCCATAAACTCCATCAACATCTGATTGCTGTTCGCAGTACCGTAGAACGTACAGGTTCCGGCGCCGTGGTAGGCGGCCGACTCCGCCTCGAGCAGTTCGTCACGGCCGATCTTGCCAGCCGCGAATTCTTCGCGGATACGGGCTTTTTCCTTATTCGACAATCCGGACACCATCGGACCCGCCGGGACAAACACGGTCGGCAGGTGGCCAAAAGACAGTGCGCCGATCAGCAGGCCCGGTACGATCTTGTCGCAGATACCGAGACACAGCGTTGCGTCGAACATGTTGTGAGACAGAGCGATACCGGTCGACAACGCGATCACGTCGCGACTGAACAGCGACAGGTCCATGCCGTCCTGGCCCTGGGTTACACCATCGCACATCGCCGGCGTGCCGCCTGCGAACTGCGCGATCGCCCCCTCAGCGAGCGCGGTCTTCTTGATCGCCTCAGGATAGGTCTCGAAGGGCTGATGTGCGCTCAGCATGTCGTTGTAGGCAGAGACGATCGCGATGTTCGGCACCTGCCGACCGGACAGCAGTTTCTTTTCGTCCTTCGTGTTCGCCGCCATGCCGTGCGCAAGGTTGCTGCAGGACAGCGACTTGCGGCTCGGCCCCTCTTCCGCTGCCTTGTCGATCCGGTTCAGGTACGCCGTGCGCGACGCCTGGCTTCGTTCGACTATCCGTTGGGTAACGCGCTCAATCGTCGAATGCATCTGATTTTCCTCAGGCCGCCCAGTAGACGTGAACGGGCGCTTTCTTCTGGCGCAGCAGTCGTGTGACGGGGTAGCTGGCGTCGCCCGCCTTCGCCTTCTCGATGACAGTCTTCTTGGCCTCGCCGAAGATCAACAGCACGACCGCGTCACTGCGGGATATCGCGGACATCGTCAGGCTCAGTCGCGGATGCGGGCTGGCCTGCGTGTTGACTGCCATGCACAACTCGGGATGGTCGGCAGACAGGCCGCTTTCCAGGTCGTTGGCATCGGGAAACAGTGACGCGAAATGACCGTCCTCGCCCATGCCCAGCAATGCGACCGAGAATGGAATCGGGAGCATCTTGAGTTCCGCGTTCAGTTCAGCAACGCGCGCCTCGATATCGGCCTCGGCGGAGTACATTGGATGCAGCGTCGCCGCTGCCGCGTTGCCTCTCGTCAGTGTCTCTCGTGCCTGGCGCTCGTTGCTGTCTTTGTGATCGGCCGGCACCCAGCGTTCGTCACTCAAGACGAGGTCAACGCGGTCCCAGTCGAGTTCTTTCTCCGACAGCGCCTCGTAGCAGCGTCCGGGCGAACTGCCGCCCGTGATAATCACCGAGGCGCGCCGCTGCAAGTCGAGTCGTCGTTCCATGCAGGTCGCCATGAAGTCCGCCGCTGCAACGGATGCCGCCTCGCGGGTTTCGAAAATAAAGTCTTCCATGAAAAAACTCCGCTTACTTGTCCGCGTACCAGGAACGCCCGTCGCGATCGAGCAACAGCGAGGAGGCGCTCGGCCCCCAGGTACCGGAAACGTAGGACTCGACATTCTGTCGCGATGATTCCCAGCTTTCGATGACCGTGTCGACCCAGTGCCATGCGGCCTCGACCTCGTCGCGTCGCATGAACAGCGCCGGGTTACCGCGCAGGACTTCCATCAGCAGCCGCTCGTAGGCGTCCGGATACTGGACGCCGAAGGTCTCTTCGAAACTCAGATCCAGCGATACCGAACGAAGGTCGAATCCGCCGGGGCCGGGTTGTTTCGCCATGACCGACAACTTGACGCCTTCGTCGGGCTGCAGCCTTATCGTCAACCGGTTCGGCTTAACGTTGTACTGCTGCTCCGGGAAGATCGAATGCGGCACGTCCTGGAACTGCACGACGATCTCCGAGTGTTTCCTGGTCATGCGCTTGCCCGTACGCAGGTAGAAAGGCACGTTCGACCATCGCCAGTTCTCGATCTCGAGCTTCACGGCGACGAAAGTCTCGGTCTCACTTTCGGCGCCGCCCAATTCGTTCAGGTATCCGTCTACCGTCTCGCCGTTAATCGCGCCAGGTGAGTACTGACCGCGGACGGTGTTCTCGCGAACACGATCCGGCCCGATCGGCTTCAGTGCGCGAAGCACCTTGATCTTCTCGTCGCGGACCGCGTCATGATGCAGACTGCTGGGCGCTTCCATCGCCACCATGCAGACGAGCTGCAGCAGGTGGTTCTGCACCATGTCCCGGAGCGTTCCGATCTTGTCGAAATACTCGACGCGGTTGCCGACGCCGAGGTCCTCGGCAACCGTGATCTGGACATGGTCGATCGCGCCGCGACGCCACAGCGGCTCGAACAACGAGTTGGCAAACCGCAGCGCCAGCAGATTTTGCACCGTCTCCTTTCCGAGGTAGTGGTCGATTCGATAGATCTGGTTCTCGTGGAAGCACTTGCCGATAGCGTCGTTGACCTCACACGCCGACTTGAGATCGTGGCCGAGCGGCTTCTCGAGGACGATTCGCATCTTCTTGGTGATCAGGCCGTTCTTCTTCAACCCTTTCGCTGTCGTACCGAAGACCGCCGGGGCCGTCGCGAGATAGGCAACCCGGATACGATCTTCCTTGCCGGACAGCAGCTTCTTCAGTGCCTCCCAGCTGTCGTGCGCGTAGGCATCGACATGGGTGAAATGAATACGCCGGCTGAACGTCTTCCACTGCTCGGCATCGAAGTCACCTTCGTCGAGGTTGGACTTCAGCGCGCTTTCGACCAGTTCGAGATACTGTTTGCGGCTGTGCTTGCTCCGGCTCGCCGCGATGATGCGGCTATCGCCGACGAACTGCCCGTCGCGATCCCTGTGATACAGGGCCGGCAGCAGCTTGCGCATCGCCAGGTCGCCGGTGCCACCAAAAATGATCAGGTCGAATTCGTCGACCGGAACGAAATTTCCCATGATTAGCTCCCGTTAACCTGTAACTTTACTACGTGACGCCCGAAATCACGACTAATGAATTCGATTTCAATAGGGTTTTCTTGTAGTTTTGCTACATGCTTCAACTGATCGAAAATCGCTTGGGCAATCTCAGCCCCGCCGAGTCTCTCGTTGCCCGGTGGATTCTCGCGCACCCGCGGGACGCGGCAAACTCGACGCTTGCAGCCGTCGCCGCCGCCTGCGAGGTCAGTGAGCCAACGGTCATCCGGTTTTGCCGGCATCTGGGCCTCGGGGGTTTTCGCGACCTGACGCTGAGGCTGACCGAATCGCTCAGTCAGCCTTCCTCGTTCGTGCACCGCGATGTGAGCCGGGACGACTCGATCCAGGACGCGGCAGCCAAGGTCATGGACTCGGCGATCCGGACGCTCGTCAGTCAGCGCTCGCTGATTCGTAATGTCGACATTGGCGGGGCCGCCCGGATCCTGGGGCAAGCGAGACAGATCATCTTTGCCGGCATCGGCGGATCCGGCCACGTATCTGACGACGCGCAGCACAAGTTCTTCCGGCTGGGTATCCCATGCTCTGCGCTGTCGGATCCGCCGAGTATTCAACAGTTTGGAGCGATCGCCGAGAACGGCGACGTACTCGTACTCACCTCTAACAGCGGGCAGTGGCCGGAGCTGATTGCCGCGGCCTCGATGTCGCGGCAGCGCGGCGCCGCGGTCATCGCGTTGACCGACCCCACGTCCGAGCTGGCCTCCGCGGCGGACATTCTCATTCCCTGCGGCTCCCAGGATGAAACCAGCGTTTATACGCCGCGAAACTCGCGACTCGCCCAGCTGGCCATCCTGGACGTCCTCCAGGTTGCAACCGCGCTGGAGCTCGGTGACGCGGCGGCGAACCGTCTGCGTCGCACCAAATTGGCGCTGAGCGGCGATTTAACTGCGTGAACCCCTGAGTTAGGATAGGGGCGAACCTGCCACAGCCACGGATGTTGGCGAGGCGCCGGGTATCGCCGGGCGGCGATGACGCCGGAAATGCAATGACGCGCAGCCGGACACTGATGTCGGAAACCACGGAAAACTCTTCACCAGAACGCAAGCTTCGGGTCGAGAACCCGACCTCGCGTGATATTGCGGACATCGCCGGCGTGTCGCAGGCGACCGTGTCTCGCGCGCTCAGGGACAGCCCGCTGGTACGAAAAGAGACGCGCGAACGCATCCAGGCTATCGCCAGGGAGCTGAATTACTTCGTCAATCGCAATGCCGCCGGCCTTCGCACCCACCAGAGCAACACGATTGCTCTGCTGATGTTCGACGACGCCAGCGAGGGCGAAGATACGTCGCAGAACCTGTTCCTGTTATCGATGCTCGATGCGATCACGCGGGCCGCCGCGCGCTACGGCTACGACGTGCTGGTGTCGTTGCAGCAGCTGCACGATGACTGGCACATCGAGTACCAGGCGAGCCACCGCGCCGATGGACTGATCCTGCTCGGTTATGGCGACTACGTGGAGTACCGCGAGAAGCTTGAGGCGCTATCGAGGGCGAACACCCGGTTCATGATCTGGGGACCGGTGGTCAAGGACCAGCCCGGTCATTCGTTCGGCTGCGACAATGATAACGGCGGCTACCAGGCAACCGGCCACCTGATTTCCCTGGGTCGCAAGAACATCGCGCTTATCGGCAGCACTTCCCGACGCAGCCCCGAGCTGGCTGCCCGATACACGGGCTACGTGCGCGCGCTAGAGGACGCAGGCCTCGAAGAGAATCCCAAGCTCGTGCTGACGGCGCAGAACTCTGAGCAACAGGGTTATGCTGCCGCGATCGATCTGCTGGAGTCCGGCGAACCCTTCGACGCCATCTTTGCCGTGACCGACCTTATCGCGATCGGCGCCATGCGCGCCTTGCAGGACAACGGGATTTCGGTACCGGAAGACGTCAGCATCGTCGGATTCGATGACATGCCGCTCGCCGCGCACGTCAGTCCTGCGCTGACCACGGTTCAGCAGAATGCCCGCTTCGGCGCCGAGGGGCTGGTTCGCGGAATCGTCGGCATGATCGAGGGCAAACCGGTTTCCTCGACGTTGATGGCGCCAAAGCTGGTCGTCAGACAGTCCTGCGGCGCCATCAGGAACGACTAGCTGGGCTCCGCCTCCTTATCGACAAGCATCGCAGCGGCGCCGGCGATGACCATCAGAACGCCGCCGATCATATACGCGAAGATCGCAGATCCGTCGAACAGCCAGCCCACGACGAGACCCAGGATGCTCGCGGCAACGAGCTGCGGAATGACGATGAAGAAGTTGAAGATTCCCATGTAAACGCCCATCTTGTGAGACGGCAGGTTGCTCGACAGCAGCGCGTAAGGCAACGACAGAATCGAGGCCCACGCGATGCCCACGCCGACCATCGGGATCAACAGCATCTTCGGATCGCTGATGAAGTAAAAGCTGATCAGGCTCACTCCGCCGATGCACATGTTAACGAAGTGGCTGGCGCGACAGCCGAGCTTGGCCGCCATGATCGGAATGGCTATCGCCGCCAGGGCCGCGAAACCGTTGTATGCGCCGAACAGCACGCCGACCCAGTCGGCGCCGTTGTTATAGGCGGCCGACGCCGTGTCCGTTGTCCCGAAGTGATGCTTCGTGACCGCGGCAGTGCCATAGATCCACATCGCGAACAGCGCGAACCACTGGAAGAACTGGACGACGGCCAGTTGTTTCATGACGCGCGGCATATGAAAGAGATCGTGCATGATCTCAACCATGCCGTTTTGTGTGTGACCGGCATTTTGCAGCCAGCCGGTCGCGATCTGCAGCAGACCGAAGGCCGCGAAGCCACCCGCCATGACGTACAGCTCCTTCTCCAGTCCGAGCGTCGTGATGGCGATCCACCCGGCTACGCCGACAACGGCCCAGATAACGCCTCCACCCAAATACTTGCTCGACGGACGCTGCCGCGTGTCGTCTGCCACGTGCTCCGGCGGCCGCGCCGCGTCAAAAGCCGCCAGTTCCTCGGGCGAATATTCCTTGGTACGAAACACCGTCCACATGACGGCGACGAAGAACGCGATACCGCCAAGGTAGAAGGAGAGTTTTACGGACTCCGGGATCACCCCGGGCGGTGCCGTGTTACTCACGTCGAACCAGTTCGTCATCATCCAGGGCAGCGCCGAGGCGACGACGGCGCCGATACCGATGAAGAAGGACTGCATCGCGAAGCCCTTGGTGCGCTGACGCTCCGGCAACATGTCGCCGACGAACGCACGGAATGGCTCCATAGAAATATTGATGCTGGCGTCCATGACCCAGAGCATGCCGGCGGCGATCCACAAGGTGGGCGAGTTCGGCATCGCAAACAGTGCCAGCGAGGCCAGGATCGCGCCGACCGTGAAATACGGGCGACGTCGTCCGAAGCGCCCCCAGGTGCGGTCGCTCATGTAACCGATGATCGGCTGCACAATGAGCCCGGTCAGCGGAGCGGCGACCCACAGGATGGGCAGGTCTTCAACCTCGGCACCGAGCGTCTGGAAGATGCGTCTGACGTTGGCGTTCTGCAATGCTAAGCCGTTATTAATTCCATGAATGCCGAAGCACATGTTCCATATCTGCCAGTAAGAGTGAGCCGGTTTTTTATGCATG
>JAAUYH010022053.1_pt1 | contig 16319 bp, 10 predicted proteins | sample 7278061 | NCBI WGS metagenome assembly JAAUYH01 (sample SAMN14350203, study PRJNA611818) | marine sediment metagenome | isolation source: surface marine sediment (0.6m) | place: French Polynesia: Moorea | collected 2018-08 | reverse complement strand
CAAATCATTAGTTTGTTTTGTAAATGTTCTCGTTTGTCTACTTAAACCCTGTCTGGCATTCATCCCATCACTAAAAGTGAGGGTCTTCTGCCAGAAGAAAGATAAAAACCAGCGAGATCGCCGACCAATTTTTTACCAGCATAAGGATTGATGCTAATGGTGTCTTGAATAATTTTTTTTAGTTTCTGCTTCAATTTAGGAGTCAGTTTAGCAATATCTTTCTTGGCTTCCTTGGTAAAGCGAACTTCATAAAGCATCAATCGATATCTCCCAAAACCTCTTCTAGGGAGTAGGTTTCATTATTTTTTATCTGTTGAAGAGATCTTTGAAGACTTTCTCTAAATCCAGGAATTGACAATAATTCTACAGTTTCCTGTAAACTTTCATAGTCTTTACCCGATATAAGTACCGCAGAATCGTTACCAGATTTTATCTGATAAACTTTATTTTCTTCACTAACTGATTTAAGCATATTCTCAAAGTTTTCTTTGGCAGCAGCAGCAGTCAATTTTTCCATTTTTCTAACTCTTTTTGGCAAAGTTTACCTAAATCCATTTTAGAGTTGATATCGATCGCACTTTTACTAAATCACTCCAAACTTGCAAGTTTCTGCGATCGCCTGTTATAGTCTTTGGAGATCGCACTACAAAGGCAAGTATTGAATCTGATTTGCTAATTCTTCAGGGTAGGCAGCTTTAGCAATAATTTCTAGACCGCGAATACAATCACCAACGGAAACTCTTAGTTTATGTGCATAAATAACACCAGAAAAGTTTATTTTTTCTTGTTGACGACGGGTTGCTTCTACTAGAAAATCATCGTCTTGAGAAAATAACACCCGATCGAGTTCTGTCGCTCGGTCAAGTATAATCGGATCTGGAAAGCTAGTACGTCCATCTTCTTGTACTGTCAGGACTTCTACATTCCGAATTCGCAATCCATTTGTAATCGCTCGGTGGACGTTCTCATCCATGTAAAAAGCAATACTCATTGAATGAGTCCTTCTTGACGCAGTCTTTTGGCTAAAGTCGATTCTCCAGCATCTTTGCGTAATTTTTCGCTATACTCGAAGCGTCGTTTCACGTCTGCATCAATTTCCTCTTTATGTTCCCAGTAATAAGCTAAAGCTGAATGAATCTGGCTCATACTCAGATGAGGATACTGAAAATGTAATTCTTCTGGACTCCAACCATAAGCTTGGACAGAAGTAACTAATTCCACAACTTTCATGGATGTTCCTTTAATGAACGGAACTTGGCGATCGTCAAGTATGATATGTTTATATTCAGTGGTTGTTGGTGAGTTCACGATCTTTGCCTACTAGATATAGTCATTTTTGATTTACTTATTTTTATCAAGTTGAATCGATTAAGAGCAGCATTGTTCTCTCTACAATCTTACTTTGAGTTAGTTGTTGGGTTTTCTGGCGTTAACTCTTTAAGGCGATCGACAAGCCAGAACCCTTAAAGTATCTGGATGCAGATATCTGGTCACGGCGAATTTATCTAGAACATAGGCTTGTGTATCGGGTGGGAAATACCCAAATTGATTTTCTCGCTTGTCGTTATCATTACGAATAATGGATTTGTTCATATTTTTTATTCTTTAATTTGGACAATTTTTACATTACTTATTAAAAGCATTTCCTTACTGTTTTTTGAGGTTTATTTTTGCTGATTTTTATCAACTAAAATGCTAAATTCTGACATCCAGTCTGTATCTGCAAATGAGGGTACAGTAAATGAAGTTAAAGCTTTTTCTACCGCCTCTTTTGCTGATTTTTTATATTCTTGCTGGCGTTTTTCTTTTAATTGTTGCTTTCGTTTAATCAAGAAATCCTGGCTTAAAGATGTATAAAATTCATGGATTGTCTGTATTAATAACTCAGGATTTTGTTCGATTTGGTCTTCTATATCTACCAGTTTTTTGACCATTTTTGGAAGACATTTTTCTATATTTGAGTAGGAGAATATCTCTTCTAGCATATTCGGGAGTTCCTTTTGGACATCCTCGCTAATTTTGATTTGTTCTATTAGCTGATTCAATTCGGTTTCTAGGTAAGCCATAGCTTGTTCTTCTGTAATTTCAAAGGAAGCAATTGCAGTTAGTGCGACTGTCTTTTTTTTGCCAGTGAGGTTAAAAAGGATGAAATCTCCAGTGGGAATATTTTGGTTGTCGGGAATGAGAAAGTAACGAGTGCGAGTGTAGTCGAGCCAAAGGGAATGTTTTTCTTCACTATTCACAGTAATTTCCTAAACTCCAGTAATTAGTTTTATAAATGCAACACAACATTATTCATTTCTCACAAATTTATCCGTGTAAGTGAGTTGTAGTGATCGCCAGTGTAAATTAAGTGTATTCGTTGTGTTGCATTGTCATGATGTGTGGGGCTACTAGTGTGGTACCAGTCTCCATTGCTGTGCCAGATGACAATCTCTAGATTTAACGCTTCGGCAACAACTGATACTTGTTCATCCTCAACCCACTTCCCTGATTCCAGAAACTTGTTTATATCTTCAGTTATAGCAACTTCATCGTTTCCGTAGCGGGTTCCGAATATCGATTGATTGGTCAACAAATAGTCTACTACTTCTCCTCGCACATTTTGTTGAGTGTCTTGTGATGAATACTTGCCGTTACGGGCTTCGTAGACAGCATGGAAAAAACAATTGCCATCTCCTTGTGTCTGATTTTTGTTTAAAGATTCCTTCTCCTGGCGCAGTTGCTCAAAGTTTTCTGGTAGCTGTTGGTTACGTTGATTACTGCTACCTGCGATCTGTAAATCTTGCATCTCGCTGCCCAGCTCACCAATGTTCTCTGGTTCCGGTTGATTAAATTGATTATCGCTATCTGCGATCGCTTTTGTATCAGACTGTTTTGAACCACTATCCACGCCGTCATTCGAGTCTAATCTTAATCCATCGAAATTTCTAGTTATATTGTCTATTTCTTTTTCGTAAATCGCTTTGTCCAAATTACGCCGAAATTCCTGCAAGATTGGTTCGTGAGCTTGGTCGGCAATGGGTTTTACTACTTCATTTGCTTTTGCAATAAAATTGTCACTCCCCACCACTATCATTCGCCCCATGATGAATTTATCAGCTCCAATTTGTTGGTGTTTTGTTAGGCTTTCAACAAGGATAAAGTTCTCCGCCCAATTATTGTTTTGATGTTTCATTTTAATCAGATTATCTACGGAACTAAGTGGTGCGTTGGTGACATCTAATATAGCAATGTCATCCTCGTTCACATTGTTTCGGATAGCTTTCATGTGCTCATCGCTCTTTACCGGACCCTTTCCAGGAGCAGTAAGTACCGGAGAAAGGTCTGCCGAGACGATATAGTTGTTAACATCTGGTTTCTTTTGGTAAATATTAAGTTCTCTTTTTATGCCAGGATACTCAAAGTAGGGATTATTTTCCTTGTCCTTCATTTTAGAGGGTTCATTAACTTTCGCTTGCTCAGCACTAAACTTCCGGGCAAGAATGGTAGCAGTATTGATAGCTTGCATCCCACTGTCTAGATAGAAAACCTGGTGAGCTTTATTTTTGATGAACCCAGATGAGCTTAGGTATTCTTCGTAAGGGTCTTTTGATTTCGGCACCCCAACATTTTCATTGAAGTGGAGTGCTGTATATATAAACGTATATTCCTGGAGTTTTTCGATCACCGCTGCGGTTTTAAGATAGTGTTGATTCATGTCGATTTGCTGGTTTTCTGGGTTGTTGTACCGTTCCAGCAGATATTTGGCTTTATGGAGATTGATGACGAGGCGGTTGAGCAGCCACTCCTGGAGTGGTGATGGCTTAGACTGTTGTATGTTACCTTTGTTTTGGTGAACAATGATGGTGTGACGAACCGCAGTTTTGAGAGCCTCCACATGAATGTGTTTAGGGCTTGTAATCGATTTTTTATTGGCAGATTGGGATCTTTGAGATTCGGGAATGTTTAATGCCTGCCTTAAATTTGCTTCCAGTGTCTCTTTAGGTGCGAATCCTAACCACAACCGAAGGGATTCCGCCACAGGCGAGACCGTGGGTCGTGGGAACCCGAAACTCCCGCGTTTGGTTGACAATATGGGCCATTCCTGCATGAGCTTATTTAGCCCTTGCAGGAAATCATTTTCCCAATCTTCTCCTTTGTGTGGGTTTTGTATGTCTTGTATGATCAGACTAGGATGTCCCTCCGCGCCCACTGCCTTATACTGAGAATTAGGGTTAGGGTCTGTGTTGATTATTTGACCCAGCTCATCTGCAACCTGACCACGATCCCTCAATAAGAAATCATGGTAGTTTTCATCAATTGAGGGATTAACCATTTTCTTTAACTCAGACAGAATAAGGTCAAGTGCTGGCTCCGAACTTGTATCTTTCAGAGAGCGTCCTTTCTTTTCCTTGTTGTATTGTTTATCCACCCCCTCCTTGTAATCAAAAACGAGGGACATGTCTAAACTGGAGTCTTTCAACAATTTCAGAACTCGACGCAGAAGGGTCAAGTTATTTTGAGTAATAGCCAGAGAGGGAAAATTGGTAGGAGCACCTGTTCGTTCAAATAAATCCACTTGGAGGTCTTGGGTTTGTGAAAGCTTTAAGATATCCGCACTGTTAGAAGCAGTAGACTTCAACTCTTCTAACAGCTTCAGATTTAGTGGTGGCATGATCTTCTGCTGATTTTGGATATTCTTTAAAGTCGCCTTTGCCACTTTTTCATACATATCCTTTAAGCGGTGTTCATGGCTGCGGAAATAAGTGCCCTCTTTTGTTCCTTTCATATTACGGTCATAACCCTGGTTTTTAGCCACCTGGTAGGGTGCAATATGCATGTGGAACAAGAGAAGGGTTGACAATAATGGCCCCTCTATATCACTCCAATCTTTTACTGAGTTAATCCTTTTTAAGAAGGTGTTTTCGCCGGAAACACCCTTGTCGGCAAAGATATTATTAAATAATTGGGTAAACTTCCGTTTGGCGTTCATCGACTTATCGCTGATGGGTTTGGAGTACCAGTTTTTGAGCCATTTTAAGTCTGATAGGTCTAGCTGATTGCTAATGTTAATGTTTTTTATGTCTTGAGTTAAATCTGATATTGATACTTTTCTTCGTTTGTTCGGTCGTGGATTAGCTGCCCTATCCACACCAGGATTTTGATTCATTCCAGACGCACATTCACCCACCTCAGAGAAGCGACACCAAGTACCATCTTCTTTTTCTTTCCACTCGTGGTCGTTGGGTAATTCTCTTTGTTCAACAAATTCTCCATCATCGATCAACTTGGGTTTAGCTTTTCCTGCTAATTCAAATTCTGTATCAACTTCTTCTCTTGTCATCTCACTGAGGCGCTTGGGAGCAGTATTTTCAAGAACCTCCTGCTCTTTTGTCGTCATCGGCATTTTGGTATCAGGTTTCAAGCCTCTGGGTGTTTCTGTATCTACATCAGGGCGAGTACTAAGTGTACTGACATCACTCTGCACTTGAAGTAATTTTCCCTGATTTGCTAATTCTGTTAGAGTTACAATCTCCTCAGTCGATCTGTTCGATTCTGCCAGCCTAAGGAAAGCCTCCACACTCTGCACTTGAGGTAATCCTACCTGATTTACTAATTCTGCCAGAGTTACAATCTCCTCAGTCGATCTGTTCGATTCTGCCAGCCTAAGGAAAGCCTCCACACTCTGCACTTGAGGTAATCCTACCTGTTTTACTAATTCTGCCAGCTCCTGTTCTCTTGCCGTCATCGGCACATCAACAGGACTACCGCCAAAGACATTCTTAATCGGTCTTACCAGCGCAGAGCCAGCCCTCTCACCTAAGTCGTATCCACCTCTTTGCGTACGCTCAAACACACGAGCAACTTTTATGGTCAAACTAGAATGTTTACTAGTACGCTGTTTAGCGTCTTCAACACGCTTATTAAGTTCATCAGGTTTTAGTTTTGCCAGTTTAGACAATTCACCGGCATCCATGCCAGTTTCTTTCGCCAGCGCCTTTATCTGCTCGTCTTGAATTTCTGGAAGTTTGGCAAGTTCACCTGGGTGCTTTTCAGCAAAATTGGCAAGTTCAGCTCTTTTATTAATTCCATGTAGCTTAGTTGTCGAGACATGGACGGCTGTACCGATCGCCAGACCCATGAGAACTCCTTCCCAGCTGAAGTTGCCCGCTGCTAGGTCGCCAAAAATGGTACCAAGAGTATCAAAAAAAGCAGTTTCAATTCCATATTTCCAGAAAGATTTAGTAAGCCCTGCACCCAATTTGCCCGCATGACCAAGGGCACCACCCAATGCACCACCAAAACCACCGATCGCACCACCGATCGCACCAGCAAGAGCAGCGTCACCTATATCATCCATCAGGTTTTTGCCGTCGATGACATTATTAGCCATCTGACCTAAAACACCCAAACCAGCTCCTAATGCAGCGCCAACTACGATACCAGCAACCGCTGTTGCCAATGCAACTCCTTTCAGGGCAGTAGCTACAAAACCAATCGCTAAAGGACCAACCAATATTCCTATCACAATGGCAGCAATAATCACTAAAGCTTTGAGTAGTAATTTCCACAAAGGTTGATCTTCGACAGCTTTGGCTGCATAATTCTGGATATCTGTTTCTAGACATCCTAATATTTCTCGCAGTCCTTCCTTAAGTTGAGGGACGCTGCTTCCTAAAGCTCCACTTAGCTTGTTGTAAATATTCTTGAATGTTTTTCCAGAATTAATTTCAGCTAAACCTGTTGCTGTGTCTTTAACAAATTTATTAGCTGCTTTTGTGTAAGCATCCCGAAGTTTAGTGAATGTATCTGTAATAGATCGATCGAGGTTAGCAAAACTAGTTCTAGCTTGTTCGACAACCGTTTCTGATTCCTCAATACCTGTTTGAGCGATCGCATTTACAGCACCAACGACTTGTTGTTCTCCCTGTTTGATGCCTCGTTCGCTAGCTGCAATACCTTTTTCAGTTGCCCCTAGTACTCTGGCAATACTGCTGTCAAACTGCCCCAGTATTTCGGCTAAAGTAACACTCAACTCATCAGGGTGAGGGGCTTCCATTCCCTGAAATTCAGTGTAATAATCTTGTAGCGCATTGAGCAGCTTGGTAGCAGCTTGGTTAACTCCCTTTTGCAGTGATGCGATCGCCTTTTGGGCATCTCGTTCCATTGCCAATATTTGGCGATCGCCGTAACCCTGCAATATTTGCAATTGTGCAGTTTCTTGTTCGTCTAAAGATTCTAAAGTAGTTTGTAAGGTTTGGTTAACAGATTCCGTTAGTTGAGTTTGTGCTTCCATCACTGGAGCGACAGCCTGCTGCTGGAAATCAGTTAAAGCTTTGAGAGTTTCTTCTTGCTGCTTTTGTAAATGTTTATAGAGTTGCGTAATACTGCAACAAATACCCTTAATATCCTTTGCCTTGCTTGCTGCAAGTTGATCTGCATATTGAGTAGCTGCTTCTATTACTTGTTCTTTATATTGTTCGGCAACTTCTATAGCTACTTCAGCTTTCCTGTCAAGTTTGTCATTTTCATGAACGTCGCCGATATATTCTCTAGTCGTTATGCCCGTATACGGGTCTGTGGTTTCTATGTAATCACTTTCATCTTCATCTTTCTTTTGAGACTCCCAGTATTCTTCCCATTTCTCTCCAACAGCAATTGCTTCCTCACCTACCTCCTCACCAGCAGCAATGTATTGGTCGTAAGTTTCAAGATAAAGTTGGTCAATACCTGCCAATAAAATGTTTTCCTCCTCATTGGCTTTCTGAAAGGCGTTCCTATATTCTGTTTGGATTTTTAGACTAACTACCTTAGTTTCTTGGAAAATATTGGTTAGTGTTGCTTGATGCTGTTTCTCAATTTTGGCTATGCTTATCTGTGCTTGGTTTTCTACTTGAGTGCGTTGTTGGTTAATTTGGGCAGCAACCGTATCTTTTTGTTGCTGAACTGTTGACAGTACGGCTGCTTTGGCATTTTCTGCTACTCCATTAATACGATCGGAAATACTTTGTCCCAACCCTGTAACTGTCTGCACTCGCAAAGCAGCTTTGGTAAAGAAGTTACTCGCCATACTACTAGCAGTAGCCCTTTGCTGTTCCAAAGCAGCATTATTGTCTGTATCAGTTCCTTCCTGTTGGGGCAGTTTAAAGTTAATTGTCGTCGAAGCCAACCGAGCAACTTTAGCATCTGTGTTTCTTAGCTGTTCTTGTGCTTTTCTAGCGGTGATTATCCCTTGTACTTTTTCTGCTGTAATTTCCGAGTTAGCTGCTTCACCCGTGTCTGAGAAATTTTGTTGGGAAGTTGATGTTTTTGTGTAGCTGGTATTTGTTGGATTTACTGATAGATTTAATGGTGGAGGTGTTGATATATTTAGTTTTGGTTTCTGGCGATCGCACTTAGCCGATTTCTCCAACTCAGGTTTTCCTGACGGGATGTCCTCTGCTTCTGACTCTTCGCTGCTTTCATCTCCCTTTTCAGAAGGACATTTTTCTTCTTTTCCATTTTCGTTATCTTGAGTTTTTTCTTCATCCTTATCATTCTCTTGATTACAATCAACATCATCTGACTCAGCTATTTGATTATCTCCTGCTTCAGGATTGCCACCAGATTCTTCTTTGGCTTGAATAATGCCCTCTGCTTGTTCTTCTTTCTTCCCTTGCTCACATTGGGAGCAAGCCCGCTGTAGCTGGATATCTTGAGACGACTCAGAAACCTTTACCTCTGAATCTCCCTGCGACTTAACCCCACTGCCATTCTGTTGAATCACGTGAGTCAGTTCATGAGCCAGTAACTCTTGTCCCTGCTTACTTCCAGGCATATATTCTCCCTGACGGAAAAAGATATCCCGCCCTACGGTAAAAGCCCGTGCCTGGATTGAGCGGGTAAGTCGGTCTGATTCCGTATCGACGTGAATCCTAACCCCACTAAAATCTCGACCAAACGCCTGTTCCATTTGTTTCTGGATCTGACCTGAAAGGGGCTGTCCCTTGCCTAGTTGCCGTTGGATTGAAGCATCCAAGTCTGACGGGGCTGCCATTCCACCTCCACTTGGCTTACGCTGTACCATCAGGTCTCGATCGTCTAAATCTTCTGATACTTCCTCTGATTGTAAAGCCTCAGTTTCTGGCTGACGCTGCACCATCAGGTCTCGATCATCTAAATTTTCTGATATTTCCTCTGGTTGTAAAACATCAGTTTCTGGCTGACGCTGCACCATCAGGTCTCGATCGTCTAAATCTTCTGATATTTCCTCTGGTTGTAAAGCCTCAGTTTCTGGCTGACGCTGCACCATCAGGTCTCGATCATCTAAATTTTCTGATATTTCCTCTGATTGTAAAGCACCTGCCTCCGGCTTCATCTGGACGAGATTATTTTTTTGATTGCACCCGCACTTTTGTATTTGAATCGAATCTGTTTCCTGCTGCACCTCAGTGCGTTGGTCTTCTTCAGCCACAGCCTCTTGTTTAACCCCAGGCTCACTCATCCGCTGTACCACCTTATGTGCCGTATGATCTGCCTCTTGTTCGTACTTGTCTCCCACCTGACCAATAGCTAGTTTTGCCTGAATCACTGGCTTTTCGATCGAGGTAACAGGTTTATCCTTGTCATTTTGCTGTGCTAACTGCACTACCTGACTTACATAGCCATTACCATACTGTCGCTGTAACTGGAGTAATAATTGCTGGTTAGCAGCTTGCTGATTCGCTGGAGCACGATTTAACATATCAGCGTGCTCTCTAGGATTAGGAGCATTGTCCATCCGCGAGATTTGCTGCAACAGAAGGTTACTAGAACTTGATGTATCCTTTTTCTGTGCGACAAAAGACTTTTTATTGGCGGTTTGATTCAGCTTTGGTGCGTACATGGGTTAGGGGTTGGGTGTTGGGGGTTAGGGGTTTAGGAAATACTTACCGTTACTGCCACTATTGCGTCTGATTTGGTCTTGATCGAGCAAATTTGCCAGTTCAGTTTGTAAGTCAGGTCGATCGACCTTTAACTCTCGACCGATTAAGCCAATGCCCATTCCTTCGGGATTATTTGCCAGCAGTTCGAGAATTCTATCTCTTAAAGAAGGTTTTTTTGCTCCAGCGATAACCCAGTAAACTACTTCTACTTGCTTGAGGTTAAGTTCGCTGAGGTTGGCATCGCAGCCATGAATTTCAAAGGTTTTGTTATAAGGTTGGGGGACATAAGCAACATAGGTGCGTGGTAGTTCGGGATGAGAGCCAAAGACAAAATGTAGTCCTTCACCATCTTGCTCCAAAGGAGCAGTAAAAACAGGAGGAACAGTGGCAGGTAGCTGGGGAGCTAACATTACTGAAAAAGGTTCATTTTCTTCCAGTTCATCGATCCGAACGGTGATGGGTTGGAGACAACCTGGGGATAAATCTTCACCTGTTGCTAATTCCAACACTCTTTTCCCTGTAAATATTTTCTGATCGCTTGTTTCAGTTGTTCCAGAGGCTAGGGTAAAATCAAACCCTTGGGGTTCTTCCGTTGGAATAATTTTTATGCTTTCATCAGAGGAAACGAAACTATTAGCATCGATTGCAGGGATATCGATCGCCTGTTGAGTCAAATCGTAAACGCTCTCTAAAAGGTCATACAACATAGGATTACTACGAAGAATGGGGCGAACTTTTTGAGTTTCTTCTTCTTTGAGAGTTGCTTGTCCTGTTTCGGAAATTTCTACTACTGCTAGGGGGATTTGGGCATATTTATTGGGGGAACAAGTTTTTAAGGAGCGATCATAGTATTCCTGAACCAGTTCATCTAAAGATTCCGCCGTCAGGTCAGCTTTAGGCTCTTTCTCTGGTGGTGCTACTGAACTGAGGGAAAGACTGTAGGTTTCTGCAACTCGGTTATAGCGATCGCCTGATTCCCCAGAAGAACCATTGGCTAAGTCCGCCACAGGCTCTTTAAAACGCTCGTCATATTTGATATAGATATATTTTGTACCAGGTGATTTGACCTCTAATTGCTCGGATTGCGTTTGCTCGACGACAATTTCGCGTCCCCAGCAATCCAAAGCAACCCCTGAGGTTAAGGTAACGGTCAGGAAATCTTTTTCCTGTTTTTGCTCATTAATTTGAATTTCTAAGCCACAGGCAATCCCTTCTCCCAAAATCAGGCGATTGATCAAGCGATTCTTGTCGATGCCATATTTTTGTTCTAGTTCAAAATCGCGAACTGTTAGGAGTTTGCTATAGAAATATTGATTGCGCTCAAAAGATGATAGGGAGCATCCATTATTTTTTGCCATGATGATTAATTCCTTTTTTTTTAATTCAGTATTGTGTCTAAACTTAATCTCGATCGCCTGCCGAGCTGTCCGTATTCTTCTGGATCGGTTAGAATGCTATCTTGAGAAATTGCTGCTCCGCGATCGAGCCTTAAAGCTGGATCGAAAACGCGGGAGTTAAATCCTAGATAGCTTTCACGGTCTAAAGCAATCGAAGGTGATAAAACTCTCAGACAAGCTTCCGTATGGGCTGGTGTTTCTGCTTCAATCAGGCGTTGCAGGGTTTGCAATTCTATTTCCTTCTGGATATGAGCAGTATCGAGCAAAACCCAAAAACGGAAGGGGTTATTTCCATAGAGCTTGTTAAGTTCGCTGTGGGTTACTTGAAATGGCTCAACAACCAAAGGACGAGAACCTGTAAAAATTTCCACAGTAGCAGCAATGCCTTCTCTAGTACCCCGCTGCTGATAAAGTTGAGGGGCTTTTTGAATTAGTTGACGCAGTTGTTTTTCTGTCCAATTATCGTCAACTGCGATCGCCAGCCAACTAGCCAGCCAGGGTAAAAATTCTGGGGAAACTACTTCTGCATCAAAGTAGCGAACGATCTGGTCAATCTGCCTTTCTACCTTGCTTAAGCTAGTTTCAAATATGGATAGAAAGCGTTCGAGAAAATCGCGACTGGCTTCGTCTTCTTGATAGACAGCAGGTAAGTAGCGCAGGTAAGATCGGCGCGGGAATTCTACCCGTAAACTTTTTAGGGTTGGTGTTGCGCGATCGCTGCCGATCAGTTCTACTTTTAAATAAAGATAACGCCCAGCAGTACCACGAATTAGGGCATCTGTCGGATTAATTATAGACTCCGACCACTGGCGATCGCGCAGTGCCTCGGCTTTGCCGAGATCGCTATTTAGATCGTCGCTAATGGCATAATAAACCTTGATTTGGGTATTAGCTGGAATCTCAGCATCTAAGACAATCTTGTGCCAGCGTTGTCCTGAGTTAGTGCTGTCGAGAGCTTGAGAATAAAATTTTCCTGTAGGTAATTTTGGGAATTGCCTTCGTAAAAATCGCTTTTCTCCCCGTAAAATGTTAATTTCTTGCCGTTCGGGATTGAAGATAACCAGGCGATTGGTGCGATCGAGGACGAGTTTTTCTGCTGCACCTCGATACCCCGTGACTGGTTGGGCGGTGTCTCCTGATGGAGAAAGGCAAAAAATGAATCGCTCTTCTTCTTCTCCCACCAACGAGGGACAGCGATCGCCAAAGTAGAAATTTCCCTCCCCATCGATAGCTAACCCAGCAGGAGACATAGACTTAGGAATTAGTTCCTCTAAGTAAAGCCTGGCGTGAGTTTCCGCAGGACTCCCATCGGGTTTGAATTTTACTATTGCCTCAGCCGTAAGAACGCAGATATGTCCATCGGGGGCAATCGCGATCGCTTGGGGTTCTGTCAAATCTCCTCTGACAAATCCTGTTGTTGCTATTAATTGTCCTGAAGAATCGTATTTAGCAATCAGTTGTTCGCCGATGTTTAATAAAACATATAACGTTCCATCGCGATCAGCTACCAGATCGATTGCTTTAATTCCCACGGGTAAAGTAAATTCCCGGCGAATTTGCCAGTTAAGTCGATGAGCCAAGGCATAAATACGAGTTTGATATAATGGTTTAGATTCGTCTGCTACGTAAATAGTTGAGGGACTATAGGCAATATTGGTAGGGCGATCGAATAAATCTTGAAGAAAATCAATTGACTCAGAATAATTTTGCTGAGAATCGAATAGCACGATCTGCCGATTTTTGCCATCGAGCCAATAAACTTGACCTAAGTCTCCCACTGCCAGATCGACTACCTCGAAACGGTTCAGTTTGTGTTCGGCGACAAACTGCAAACCAGACCTCAGTTGTATTCCTCCATCGTCAGCGGTCAAATTGTGGAGTCGTCCCCGTTCCCAATCTGCCTTGGTATTCAGAACTAAAAATTGAAATTCTTTCGCTGTCATTTTATATGCACCTAAACAAAATTATCTGTACATTCCCTATTTCCCTAACCCCCCAAACCCTATCTATAACTCCTAGGCACAACTTCAATTTGGTGTCTCGTCGAGTAAATCAAACTGTGGGGAGGGATAGGAATATTCCCAGAGCGATCGACCCTTATTCTTGCCTCTGGATCGACCACTATCAACTGTAAATTTTCCACACAATTCACCCCTTCCGTACTATTTTTGATCGCCTGATAAACTTCCGATAGATAAACAGGGCGCCCAAAGCTCCAGCCTTTTCCTTCATCTCCTCCAGTCAGGGGATTTAAGAATTGCTCAGTCAGGAAATTCTCAATTTTTTGACGGGTCTGATCTGGGTTAAATTCAGGCATAATCCGCACCACAGCCTTAACGCTCACCTCGACGAAGTGGGGAGAAATAACCTCAACTTGGGTAGTAATCAGCCTGTGTTGGGCTAAATGACGCTGAACAGCCTGTAAAAATCCTGGACTGGGTTGAGTTGGTTTCGGGGTTTCGCTGTAAGGTACAACTACAACTCTGATTAGTGAGCTTGGTTCTTCCCCTTGCGGTAGGATAGCTTTAGCTCTAGCGACACGCAGCCCAGGAGTGTCAAGAGCCAATTGCTCAAAATCTTCGTTAGTAACTGCGCGGTCTATTTGTTTCAGTTCTTTTCTCGCCCGTCGCTTTGCTTGTTCTAGGGATTCGTGGGCAGCCCCTCCTGAAGCAGCCTTCCGATTGGCAACAGTGACAAATTCTTGATCTAACAGACCAGAGACTGGAGCACAAATCTCATTGATAGTATTAGCCTCCACATTCCCTTGTTCTCCCCTGACAAGCTGACAAGAAATGACGTGGATATTATATTCACTTTCGTAGTCTGGAACTGGAGGAATAGTTCCATTTACTCCATCGCCGAAACAGATTTCTCCCTGTTGTGGATCTAAAACGTAATGAGGGTCTTCTGGTTGGGAAGCATCAAGATCATCAACCCGATGCCAATCCCGCCAGTGGTAATTGTTGTCAATTTTCTCTTTAACTTGAATTTGGAATGTTGTATTAACAAGAGGAAATAGTTTAAGGGAGAAAGTTTGATTGGGCAATCCATTACTGCTGAATAAACCCTGGGGATGATCCGTCCCCGCAAGAGAGGAAATAACTCTAACATTATTGGTTCCTGCGGGAGGAATTTCTTCCCTAAAAGTAATCTTGATAAATTCTTGATTTTCGGTCTTGTCTAATTCATAATCGTGCCAATCTTGCCAGTATCCATCGGGCGTTTTTACCTGGAGAATATTATTACCTTTAAGAGCTAAATAGGAAGCAGGAAATGATTGCACGCATTCGCGATCGCTAGAATAGGTTATTACTTCTTTGAGAGTATCTATCTGAGTTGCCGATATGGTATTGAGCAGAATTGAGTCTATTTTTGGTGGTAGTTCGTATCCAGGGCGATCGACTGTGACTCGCAACCAGTACATTTGTTGGTCAAAAGGGAAGATGTTCCGCACTTTCATGTCGATGGGAGCCTTGAACCAAACTCGCCCACTCTGATATAGCATTTGAGTTTCATCCTGCCTTACCTCTAGTTGTTGCCAATGCCCAGCCGTGCCGTAATATGACCACGTCAGAGAAACAGAGGGTATAAATTCAACAGGTTCTTCCTTGTGACTGCCTGGGGCGACTGGATAATTTTCAAATAGGTTAAAAGTTAAAGGAATAGTTTTGTTAGCAGGAAATGGTTGAGCATAGATAATGCGTTTATTGTCTTCTTCTAAGAGATGAAAATAAATTTCATGGCTCATTGCTGGCGTAGAAATGAGTTTAACTCGGTTGTTTGCTTCATCTAGGTCTAAAGTTAGTTCCTGCTCACCATTAGTTATGACAATAGTTCGACCGTCATTAATTTTGCTAATAGCTCGATCGTCTATATTTTGAACCCAATTAATACCCAAATACTGGTCTAAATACTGTTTAAGTCTTTCTGTATCAGCATTTTCCTCGCAGCTTGGTACTTTATTCCAGTCAAAGAGGTAGATAGGCTCAAACCCCAGATATAAAGAACTATCTACTTCTGCTTCTTCGCCAAACGCATAGAAAGAAAGCCCTTGGGCGCGATCGGTATCTAGATTATCCTTCCGCCCTTTTCTAGAAGAACTGATGATTTTTTTCAGATGGGCAGGGACAAGCAGTATCGATTCATCTGTCTCAAAGACGACCTGTTCCTTGGTTGCTAGCTTTGTCCCCTGGGGAACCAGCACGGATGTCAGCATCTGCTGGTCAACCAATGAAAAAGTGACATCGGTAGTAGCTGGGTTAGCATCTTTGAGGCGAATGCCCAGAAGTTTCAGGAATTTGAGATAGTTTTCGTCCCTGACTCGATCCAGATAGTAACGCTGGATTTCAGTCAACCAAGCAAACAGTTCGATAAAAGTAATACCAGGATCGTGGATATTGTGATCCGTCCATTCGGGGGCATAACGGGGAATTAATTTCCGCGCCTCTTCCATCAATTGGTCAAAGGTTCGATTATCTAGTTGGGGTAGGGGTAGGGTCATGGTTAGTAGGGAACAGGTAATAGGTAATAGGTAATAGGTAATAGGTAATTAACCGTTCGCTATAACATTAATTTGATGTTTGCCACTGGCGACTAAGGCGTAGGGGGGGACTTGAATTTTCTTGCCATCAGAGGAAACCATAGATAGGAACTCAACGTGATCGACGTTAGGGATAGAACCCAACAAGGCATAGAAATCCGATAGACAAGGCGATCGCCCAAATGCCCAGCCTCGATTTTTGTAGCCACCCGTCAAGGGATGGAGAAAGGCACTGAGTTTTTGTCTCGCCATCAGTTCCACCTCTGGCACTGCCTCAAGGGCGATCGCTATAATGCTTGTGGCGATCGCAATTTCGATATATACGGGGCTTCTGACATAAAGATGTTTGGATGTGGTAACGAGATTAACTGCTCGCTGTTGTAAATAGGTTTTAACCTGTTGTTTTAACCTTAGACTGGGCTGAGGTTTTGCCTCGCTGCTTTCGGGGACGATAATGAGAGTCACCCAACCTAATTCTGATTTTCCTTCGCTGTT
>JAAUYH010112366.1_pt1 | contig 16320 bp, 11 predicted proteins | sample 7278061 | NCBI WGS metagenome assembly JAAUYH01 (sample SAMN14350203, study PRJNA611818) | marine sediment metagenome | isolation source: surface marine sediment (0.6m) | place: French Polynesia: Moorea | collected 2018-08 | reverse complement strand
TGAGGATCCCCACATGCATCTACGCTACCCTACCAAAATAATATTGACAAACAGACAAAACGAATCAATTTACACTAAAAGCCCATTCTATTAGAAATTATTCAATTTCTTCGTAATACACCATCAATATTTTGTAGCACAACCCTTTGAAACCTCGACACTTTCAGCCAGATTGCTCATAGAAGCAGATAGCTTTGAAAAATAGGAATCCGGTAGAGAATTTCATATTTCTTGTAGAATATTAAATGGACGTCCCTGATTTTTTGGATCAACTCATCGTTGACGCAGCATAGTGTTCATCAAGCCCTATTTTCGATCCGGTTTAAATCTGAGCCGTGGGCTGGCCACTGCATTCTGTTAATGCCAACTTGTTGCATGTGGTTAGCAACAGATTTGGCACGGTATGGGCCGCAATTATCATCTTGGAAAATGAAGCCATCAAATCGACCGTGCGTTTCTAATGCAAAAGGCAGTAAATTTTCTTTTAATATTTGTATGTATTGGTTTTGTTTTAAATTAACTTGAATCCCGACAAGTTTTGTGCGTCTTCGAGCAGAAAAGGCACCCGAATCAGAGACCGAATGTAATCCTGATTTTAATTTCAGCGCCAAAAAACGTGAAAGAAATCTCTGTTTTGGCTTTCTCCATACTCGCGTAGACTTTCTTGATATTTTGAGGGAAAAGATCGATTCATCTGAGAAAATAACATTACACAATCTCCAGTCTTCCCATGATGCATAATTTGTAGCTCACAGCAGAAGAGCCTTTAACTTTTTCGGATTTAAAAAGGCTTTGGGACAGCAACATAGCTTTTGACTCCAATTTGTGTACATAGCATCTTAGACTAGATAATGCCATTTTGATTCCAGTAAAAGACTGGAATTGATTTCTGATAACATAGAGCAGCTGGAAACAGTTCGATCGAATATATCCTTGCCATAAACGTAACTTGCGTGAATTCAATAGTAACATCCGTCGTCTTTTTTCACAATTCCGCCAAGTTTTTTGGTTTTTTGCGGCGCTTTACAACAGAACTTACAATATCTGGTAATAAGTTCAAAGATCTAGCAACGTCATACTGACTCATTTCACCTCGACTAAGCCTCAAAATAGATTGGCACTGCTCAGAATACAACGAATCAGCCTCCTTCCTTTGCGCAATTTTACGATTCCTGTTCTAAAATTTTTCGAAATTCAGTGATATCTATCTAGCTCATTAGGCTTTCGGTCCTTTCTGATTGATCAATATCTAGACAGATCATTGGCAATATTTTTTGTAGGGTACAGAAATAGATAGGGTCCGAATTTTCTAATAATTTCAATCAAACAGAAGTCTGCATCAAAATCTCAGCAGTTCTTTCTCGACGTAGCTCAATCGAAATTTTGTACAGCACTAAAATTACCGATTTATCTCTTACTGAATCAGTTAAGAAAAGAAATTTATTAGAGTTATTAGGAGCAGAAGACCGGACAATATCGTATTAATAGATTAAAATTTGCTGCTAAGGTTGGTCAATAATGCAAAAAATTTTGTACCTGCCATTTTCTGCTTTTTTCTCGACTATTTTTGTACATCTTATGTAATGATGGGAATATTTATGTAGATTGAAATAATTTAAAGGTGTGATATTAAATGGCATTCAATGCGTCTTGAATAAAAAGATCATTTTGAGGCCGAAAGTCAACGTAATTTACGACTTTCGCACAAAAATATATGTGACAGGAAAATATTGCATTTAGTACACCCTCAAATCACCAGATAAGTTGGTCAAAACTGGCCTATAACCTGAAATTTAAATGCGGAAATACATTTCAGTCAATGGAGACTAGTGACTGATAGACTTCTACTATTCTATGTATGTTTTATAGAAACTCCAAACAGCCATCTTTTCTCTATTAACTCGAGAAATTTTTTAATTAGTCGATTTTTCCTTGGTTTAATCATTTTGTAACACTATTTTGCCCTAATCGGAAACCGAATACCCGTTCATTCAGTTTCGATTACTTTTTACTGGTACCTTCTACAAAATAATTCTTAATTTACTTAAATTATAGGTCACACTGCACTTCTGTTCCAAACTTCAAAATTATTTGTTTTCGCCATGTCTGAAAAATATGTTGTCGTCCAACTTTGATCCGGCGGAGCAGATATGTTTCTAATGATTGTAAATAGAGAGTATGACTTAAACTTCCAAATATTTGGTGCAAAGCTCTTTTACAGTAAGAGAATTTCTTATTACTCTCATAATCAGGAGCTAGCTGGAGCAAAGATGACAATGAAATGTTCATGGCTTTTCGTGCGTTAGAATTCGGGAACTGGTGGCCATAGATACGAAACCTTCGCGAGCGAAACGAAATCGCGAACCTTTAACTACGTGAAGTTGGAAAATAGTGATACTTTTAGTATTTGAGTTGAAATCAAAATACAATACCAGTAAGTTATAAAACAAAAGACTCAAGTTACAATTTCCTTCGCAGATTTTTCGAGAACTCCAAATTATATGAGATATATGAACAACCATACTTCTGTGTATTCAAAAATTATTGAGACGCAGAAATCTTTTTCTGAAACATCTCGGAACATTTCGATCGTTCTTTTTCCATACGTAAGGAAACCATTGACTTGATTTTAAGAAACAAAATATGGCCTTTATTGCTATAAAAATCGATCTATTATATTGATCTTATGCTGGATGCGACAATTCGTTGGAGGAATTCTTTTTCTCGTAACAGCGTATCGCGATAAAAGGAATTTTTGGACCGGAATCACTGTCTCAGGGAGTCATAGGAGACCTATGCAGATGAAGAAAACATGGAAGGGCATCTAGTACTATTCCTAGGTAGGACCAGGATTTGATTGCTAGCTGCATCGACTGAACATATGCCCGTCATTCTACACAAGCATTTTTTCAAATCTCTCATAATTTGAAAATTTCCAATACATATTTCAAAAGAAATTAGAGAGGATCAAATTTTTTTGAAAATTTTCTTCTTCCTCAAGATAGAACCTCAAATTCTATTCCTTTATTGTTTTTTCAAATGAACAAAATGTTTTGTATCGAAGAACGTAATAATTTAGCGTCCTGGAAGTAGTCAGAGAATCAAATTGACGCGAATAGGCCAGCTGTATACCATCCAAATCCTTCGGACTTGACCTGTGGCTTCCTGTTGTGGATCCAAATTGAGTGATTGATATACTTGATACATGTCATGCGAATATAATATTTCTACTAGCGAAAACAATGTGAAGCGCATAATATTTGTAAGAAAGATGGTAGAATGAATAGAAAAACACACAATTAGAGCTTAGCTATGTCAGATGGTAAAAATATTGCATCAGAGAATAACGTTGTGCTACACTATAACAAGGCACACCAACCATTAAATAGCTCTTTCACCCTAGGTTGTTCATTTTTAGACTTTAGCCTGTGTTTCGAACACTCTGTTCATAAAAGGTTATTAAACAAAATCATGGTTGTACTGGAATTCTAATTGGACTCAATGTTCTGAAATCGCGATGTTTCGACTTCATTCCTCCAGGAATATTTTCTTTTACGATAGCCTCGAACAGATGCTTTATTCTCGAATAACAAATGTAACAAGCTTTATCGCTCGCGTACGATTCATATTTTCTTAGTTTCCTTGAGAATTGTTTTCGTTTACTTTTACGTAAAATGTTGTTGCTGCAATACCCCCATATCTTATTGTTCGATCCTTCATTGATTAAGATCCTATATTGCTAATTAGAAGTCTATGTGAATTTATTGATTCTTAACTTTTCAACCTTTTGGTACTACTTTTAAATTGACTTGAAAGGAGGTAACGAACAATAAAGGCTTAGACATATTACTCAAAGTTTCACATGTAGCTTTATCAAACAAGATTAATTAGTTCAGCCGCTCTCATAGAAAAATGTTCTTTGTTTGTTAGAAATGCGACAGGGAGTATTAATGCAACGGAGATTTATTAGTTCAATGTTCTTTGGGAGCTGTACTGTGCCATTATTCAATAATTCAGCACACTCCATACCATTTCTCTATGAATTTATTCAACTAGATGTTGAAAAATTGTAGCCATAAACTTGGTCCGAGAAGGGTTGCTTTGCAACGGAGTCCGATGAACTGCATCATCCGCACCAATATTGGTAAATGTGGACAGCTTTAAAATTTATTGATTTGTTGAATAAAATAACAGGTGAGCATAGAGTTTCATCAAACAAGAGAGTCTGTGATTCAGCGAACATTGCATTGAACTCAAATCACTTGGATAATTTGTACCATTGAGTATACATGACCATACGTGTATGAGAAACTTTCATTTTACCTCTAGACAAAAATTTATTGTCTAAATTGCTACAGCGCAGTTAAATTAAATTCATACTAGGCAACACGTCTCGTTCATTCCTCTCGGTTTGATCTTCGTGTAACTCAGTGTATCGTTTTTGATGGTGTCCGTTTGTGATCGGAACTACTTTTTCTTAGACACGATCATGTTTGGAACAGGTTGGCGTTTACTGTATTAATTGTGAAAATTCAGAGTAAAAACATATCTCATTTTACCAATCCCTTCAATGAAAATTTTATTCTTATTTGCAAGTTTCTACTTAGGTTTCAAGCTTCCAAGTGATTTCCTTTTTAAATTACAGCGGAAGAGAAGAGCATTCAGAGAGAGATACAACATGAGAGGTTAAGGACTTATTTTCGCAACAGTTCCTGGAATTGAGGACCTAAGGGCCGCACGAGAAATTTTGACTATTCTGATCCACGACCTTGCATTTCCATTGCTTTAGCCTATCGTGGCATTTCAATATAAGTTATAGGAGCCTCTCGAAAAACGTTCAGCATTCAATAAAAATGATACACTATAGAAGATATTTCAAAAACTAACTGTGATTAAATTTCAATACTAAAAATCAGTGAAACTCGTCACTCACTAAATATTACTGTAATATTTATAGGTATGCTACAGCAGTCTGGATATGGACCAAATATTTGATCGCAGCGTTCAAAATATTCAATCGGCACAACACACCTATTTGCTATTAGTCTTTCATTCACTCTATGCGATAGCTTTCCGAGCATTATCCGGCTCAAGAATAGGTCATTGTGTGGATCTCTACTCTCTACCTTTTTGTATTTGTCGCTTCAACTGTACTGTACGCCCCTAGTGCCTCCGTAATCAATTCCTGTTCATCCTTCATTCTACTGCAGACGTGAAGCTGGCCTTTTTGCAACGTCACAGTAACCTTCGGGTTCCCACGTATCTCCCGTTATCTCAAATATTTCATCCAAAGTACCACCCACTGTCTATCATCTGCAGTAGAGATGGTAAGAATACTGTTTTTTTAATTTATTCATCGCTTCAAGAACAGATAATTCAGTTGGCGTTCTTCATAAATGAATAAAGTAAAAAAACACAGCAAAATAAGTACACATTATTTAAGATATTTTATTCAGGGGATTTCACCTGTTTGCTGGAATTTGTTAATCAAAGCGTTTCTTTTCAATATTAAAGAAACTGAGATTTTATAGCTCTGTATTTGCATTCTCAGGTTCTACGGAAGTGCACTCGGTGTAGAACGCAATATCATCTCCACTCGTTCTGAGCAACGTCAATTCGAGTAATGAAGGTATCACATGATTGCTTTCCTAAACTCGAATAACCCATTCTAGTTCGGGGAAAAAGGAAGAATGAATCAATGTTTCCAAGTCATTCAATGTATTAATTGATTCAATCTGAAATGATTCACTGATAATTCATTTCGCACTATTGAGTCAGAATTATTCGCAACTATTCTTGATACTTGGATCAATGAGCTTGAAAATACATCGTAGGGGTCCCTAGGCTGAATAAATAAAATACAAATAATTGACGATCGAGGCGATAAGAATAAAAATGAATACGAATAATTCGTTTAATTCACAATACAAATATATTTTTTCCACAGACTGATCTGCATTATCCTGGCACAATTAAGACTATCCTTTACTCCTATCTAGTCCTCGTTTTCAGTTTTGATGGACCTAATTTCCAGTTTTTCCCCTAACTGGTTCATCCTTGCATCGACTGCATATGTTCTGGAAATGCTATTTACAACCACGGCCATTGCTTCCAGTTCTTCCACTTTCCTAACTACCTTCTTCAAACCTATGAAATTCATGATTTGACTTGTTCGGCCACGCAACAGTTGGGTTTCTGCTATATCCATAGCGCAAATCGTTTGTTTCAATACTTTAACACAAAATGAATGTAGCTGTCCTTCATCCCATGCTATGGCTTCAAGACTCCCATGAAACTTTCCAACACATTTCGCTGTAAAGCCACGATTTGGCAGAGTGTAACAGGGAGCATTCTGCTCCTACGAGTCATCCTGGTCACGCAAGATGGTTCAGTGTCGACAACACTCCCAATCAATTCACCAAGAGCATTCTCGAAGTCCTCCACTCTGGAAGACGGTGCACAGCTAGCCAAATCCTTAATCTCATGCTGTAAAAAGGCTCCAAGGAGCGATTCGTACTCTAATTTGATAGAGCCAAACTTTCAGTTGCTCTGGTGAGTTTGGCACAATCTCAACTCGTACGTTCTCAACAAGCAAAGGGTGTTTCCTTCGTGTCAGTCCACGGACACGACTACATACAGAAATCGCGTTCTGCCATTGTAATCGTCGACCTTGATGTAGTCCTCAATATCATCCCATGTCCCCTCTTCTAGGCGAACCAGTTCTATCGAGTCTGCATTTCGGAAATCAAGAAATGACTGCGGCTTGTCGGTTGCATCTTCGTTCACTACTTTCCAATAAATGCGGGACGAAACAAGCACATATGCCAAATTATAGGCGGACTGTGGCCATGGCTGACGAGATAAGACGTGTACCCCAGCGGGTTCGAAGAAAGATGATTGTGGGTTTGCAAGATTTGTTGTGGATGAAATGTTTGTGGGGGTGCAAAGTGAGTTGAACGCATCATTCAAACAGGTACTAATTAATGAGAACAGATTAAGCGGTGTCTTGTAATTCACAGCTGTTCGAAGCAAACCCCAGCAAGTGCACCCTAATACAGTAGCGTGTTCGTAATTGCAATCTGGTTCTTATCTCGTGAAGAAGCATACTGCACAGCCAGTTCTTAGGCGTGGCATCTACTCATGTTCAATATCAAAAGCGATTAGGCAGAATACAAGACAGAATTCAACGGAGGAAACAAGAATTGGAAACAATGACACAGCTGTTCACAATGCCTGCATCAGCAACAATTATGTGCGTAGGAGAACTCAACAGGGACGAATCCACCCGAAAGCTGATATGGTTATGAATCATGGGATCAAACGGCTACTAAAGCACAGATGCAAATCGTGATCTCCAAACAGAACATTTCAGTATTAGTCTAGAAATGCTAATAAACCTGAAGGGTATTCACAGGTTTAGTATTACACGAAACGTCAGGAATCGGTATCTATTGTACAGCAGTGCAGTATCCACACCTACAGTGAGGAATTGCGATCTCCTTCCAGATTTGAATCTCCTACAACAGTACTGTACTGGGTTACCCAAAATAACCGCGATCTCTACTACTGTGCAGCGGTGCAGTAGCTATAAACACAGCGATGCATTTCCATCCTGTTGCAAATGTGGATCTCGCACAATTTACAGCTCCAGATCATGCTACTGTAATCAACATTTGAATTGTGTATGGTGCGCGCTCATCGCGTCTAGGGGTTGAGTCGTTGAGACCGATAGCAGAGGGTTTGTTGAGTCGCAATGATATGGCAAGAAAGACTGATTGGGAGAGGAACGAAGGCGCCAGAATGAAGGAGGAAAGGAAGACAAAGTGTGGAGGGGTGATGACAGCGGCGAAAGGTGAAGTCGATGCTGGCAGGCGGAATACGTAAGATAAGATGAAAGGAAATAGCAAAAGTCGAAGGGATGCGATGCTGCGATTGAGGACGAATTGGAGGGCTACGAGAAAGACACGGATCGATGACTTCTCCAACAAATTATCTTTACTGATGTTGATATACTCATTATTGTTTGCGCTGTACCTCGCGAAATTGTCGTCCACAAGATAGGCAGCTGAAATCCGATGACTCATTTTCAATGACGCGGCGGTACGTCACTGCGACGGTACTTGAATACAATATGTGCCTTTGTAGAAAAACCGTTACCGATTCTTTCGCAAGCATCGAACTAGTGAAAACTTACCTGAGGTAGCATCCAACGTTACGTATAACAGGTACATGAAACATTTGATGTCGCGGGTTACGACCTAACAAGCGTGCTCATGTCGCAATTCGTCTGCGAATTATCATTACTGCCATTGACGTATTATTGTTTGCGCTGTACCACACGAGTTTTTTGTCCGCGAGAAAGGCATCGGAAAGCCCTTCGTCATTCTGCAGCGGCGTGGCTTTCTTCTTTTCCGGTCCTCCAACGCCGCATTACTTGAATTTGGGATAAATAAGTTCAGAATTATCACATGACACGATGTTATTCTCGTTTGTTCCACCCGGAACAATTTTCAGGCGATATCGTCTAGTCTAACTGCAATGATATTGCAATGAACTGCAATGATACTTTTACTTCGCCTGACTAGCTTGTTTAACTGCCTCGACACTCTTCAAGCAGGATGTGATCGAAGAGCTTCGCGAACTTATTTCTGTTCTTAAACCCCAATTCATCTGGGCGTTTTGAGAGTTGATTGTTACTTAGACACTAATGCGCATGATATGGAGCTAGCCTTACCTATTTACCGCCTGGCTTTTTTCTGAATATTTGCAAGGCATGTTTCTTTTAGTTACAGTGTTGACTGTTGTCTCGCAAGCCAAATCTAGATGCATGTCCCAAAAAGGAATAAAGGTCGTTTTCGCAAGCTAAGATCTTTAATCTTTCTATATAAGTCCAAAAACAGAAATGTAACTTGCTGTGAACCCTTGGAAGCGTACGATCAAATAGAAACTACAGGAAGATCGAAATTTGGAGACCGAAAGCACTTTGAAAAGCAACTGACCGGTCTGTACAGAATTTCTAACAAAATAAGTTTAGAATCCTCAGCCGCTATATTTTTGACTTCTAAGCGTACAAATCTCATTAGTGACTGAACGCAGTCCCTTTCTGTGGTAGCTGTCTTGTCAATATGGAATATTTACAGTGTTTTATGAAAATAAGGCATTTTCGCTATTTGTTTTCAGTATTGGAATTCATTGGAATTCATTGCAATTTCGTTGCAATAGAGAGTATACATTGCAATGCTAGATTTGCGCAACAATTGCAATTCATTGGAACCCACCCCTGGGGCTTGGAGATCCCCTAAATGAGACCGATGATTCCGTTTACTGTACTCTATCGCAAGTATCGTAGTTCGGAGTAAATCTGCTATGTGCCTTCTGAAGCACGACGTCGGACCACTTAGTGTTACACTCTAGACTTCTCCATTGTTCGAGCTCTCGCTAAATCCTTTTACCAATCGAATCTTACTCACGGCTTCGCATTACCACGGCGTGTGGTAGGTGTACTATAGGGACTTTAGCAATCATATTACCGTTATAGAACTCATGTTGTGTGAGCATCACGAAAGTCCGGAATTCGCTTCGTTTACGGCGCAAGTGCAGAAGCAGACGATAACTGAAATATGGTGAAGCAGAACATTGCGGCGCTGGAGATCACCCTTGTTGACGAATCTGCCATCAGATTAATTGGGATTCATTGGTCAAGTACTGTCAGGTACAGTAGGGGACTCCAAATAGTGCAGCACAATTTCTGATTTCACAATTCCTCGTCAGTTACTTTATGTACGGTTTTGCACAGCATCGAACAAACAGAACAGAGTAAGGGCGCTCACACGCACCTCCTCAACTTGCCGTCAAAACAATGTAAATTAACAAGATCAGCCACCTACAAGACTAGCTCGCTCTGTACTAGTACATGGAAACAGTACGGACGGCTATCAACGCCGCCACATAAACAGCCATCTCACTCCATCCACGCTTAACCCCCTCACGTAGCACTACTTCAGATGCCCTACCAGAAGCAGGGTTCAAATTTACGCCGCGCTCTGTGATTTCGCCCACCAGAGCCGCCGTGCATCGATTCCTGTATCAATTCGTGTCCCGTCGTGTTCTTCCAATATTTCTTCCGTCACCGTGTCCCTTCGTTTCCAGCTGTACACTTCGAAGGAAAACTAACGTTCTTCGCATCACACTCCTCCCGCACACCCTTCACTTTCTTCTTTTTCTGTCCCGCACCAGCTATGACACACATTATCATTGCGCATATCCCAGTTGGTATTCTATATCGCGCTACACAGGCTATGTGACACCTTTTGGTGTTGTGAATCATTCCCTTCGTATTTGCTCACAGAATTCGGTTGCGAATGTATTGCTGTTGCTTGATGTTCCGCCAGTATTGTCGCTCGCTCGGACTCCAAATTATTGATTCCCGAAATCAACCGCGCCACTGTTCACTTCGCCATTTACAACCGCTTCACCTTCTTCGACAGTACTACGATAATCATGAAAAGCAGTGCGTAACTTTCGACCACCATATCATCACCCCGCTCCTACAAAATGAACACTAACCCATAGATACACGATACGGGCCCACAGAAAGAACACTTCATGCTGCACTTTCTTTAGTTTCCATTTGTAGGACTCTACATCCCACCAGCACATCTTTTGTCTGTCTCAATTATTTGTTCATTTCGTTTGCGTATTGACAATTCTTAACCCTGCTTTCTTTGGTCTCTATATACGTCGGCCAGGTCACACAATAAATCCTTAATGTCCGGCTGCTGTGAATTTCCTGCGTGCAGGATTCGTAGCATCTCAAGACTCTGTTCAAGAAACCTCGCGGCTTGATCCAGCATCTGTTGCTTGTGATACACAGCTCCAATATTCCATTGCGATATTGCGATATCATGATGAGGCTTGTCATGTCCATGAATTTCAAATTCCATTTCCAAACTCTTTTTGTGCTTCTCCAATGCCTTGCCCAGTTTGCCCAGTCCTTCATATATACTTCCAACATTGCTCAGTGACGTTGCGATGGTGGGATGGGGCTTATCGTCCCCGTGAATCGCTAGATACATTTTCAGGCTCTGCTCGTGCTTCTCTAACGCTTCGTCTAGCTTGCCCAGTCCTTCATACACATTCCCAAGATTGCTGAGTGACGTCGCGATGGCGGGATGTGGCTTATCATTCCCGTGAATATGCAGATACATTTGGAGGCTCTGTTCGTGCTTCTCTAACGCCTTGTCTAGTCGAGACAGTTCTTCATACACATTGCCTACATTGCTGAGTGACGTAGCGATGTCAGGATGGGGCTTGCCATTTCCGTGGATCTCTAAATACATCTCCAGACTTTGTTCATGCTTCTCTAACGCTTTGTCCAGCTTACCCAGCCCTTCATACACGCTGCCAAGGTTGCTGAGTGATCTAGCGATGGTTGGATGGGGCTTGCCACGTCCATGTATCATAAGTTCCATTTTCAGGCATTGTTCGTGATTCTCTAAAGCTTTGTCGAGCTTCCCCAATCGTCTGTACACATTTCCAAGATTGCTGAGTGACGTTGCAATGGCAGAATGCGGCTTTTCATGCCCGTGGATAGCTAGTTCCATTTCCAAACTTTGTTTGTGCTTCTCCAATGCCTTGTCCAGTTTACCCAGTCTTTGATAAACGTTCCCAAGATTGTTAAATGAAGCTGCAATGGCAGGGTGGGGCGTGTCATGCCCGTAAATCGCAAGATACATTTTCATGCTCTGTTCGTGATTCTCCAAAGCCTCATCTAGTTTACCCAGCTTCTGATATAGAAGTCCAAGATTGTTGAGTGACGACGCGAAGGAAAGATGTGGCTCGTCATGTCCATGGATTGCTAGATACGCTTCTAGGCTCTGTTTTTGCTTCTCCAACGATTTGTCCAGCTTGTCTAATCGACTGTATACATTAGCAAGATTCCTGAGTGACATAGCAACGGCAGGATGATGCTTGTTATTCCCATGAATCGCAAGATACATTTCCATGCTCTGTTCGTATTTCTCCAATGCCTTGTCCAGTTTACCCAATCTTGCGTACACCCTTCCAAGGTTGCTGAGCGACGTTGCAATGGCAGGATGGGGCTTGTCATGCCCATAAATCGCTAGTTTCATTGCCATACTCTGTACGTGCTTCTCCAATGATTCGTCCAGTTTACCCAGTCCTTCGTATACCCTTCCAATATTGCTGAGGGACGTTGCGATATCAGGATGGAGTTTGTCATGTCCGTGAATCTCTAACTCCATCTCCAAGCTCTGGTTGTGCTTCTCCAACGCCTCGTCCAGTCGGCCCAGAGCTTTATACACACGTCCAAGATTGTCGAATGACGTTGCAATTGTAGGGTGGGGCTTGTCATGTCCATGAATAGCTAGTTTCATTTCCAAGCTCTGTTCATGCTTCTCCAACGCTTCATTCAGTCTACCCAGGGCTTTATAAACACGACCAAGATTGTCAAGTGACGTTGCAATGGTGAGGTGGGGCTTGCCATGTCCATGGATAGCTAGTTTCATTTCAAAGCTCTGTTCGTGCATTTCCAACGCTTTGTTTAGTTTGCCCTGTCGCTTATACACACGCCCAAGATTACCCAGAGACGTTGCGATGTCCGGATGGGGCTTTTCATGTCCATGGATTGCTCGATACAATTCTAGGCTCTCTTCATGTTTAGACGCTGCGTCATTGAGATCTCCGTTGGTCAACAATGCAATCCCCAGTGAGTTGTATACATCGGCAATACGAGATTTCAACTCTTTTCCTTGATATTCACTATATTGCACATCTGTAGAACGCACACTAGAGCTTCCCCTTCGGTTCGCCACTTCAAGATGGTTCAAAATGTCCACCAAACATTTCCAAACATGCACTTCCTCTTCTGTTTTCCCCATGAACCCCATTGCCTCGCCACAGTATCGGTGAATGTCTTCGACTTCTAGAACATTCCGTATCTTAGCATCCTGTACCGGAAGCGTATGGTGAGTCACTAGCGCTGTAGCGTGTGCCACAAATTCATCATGGTTGTTCCCAAATACGTCGGGCAACGTTTCGAATGACTTCCCCTCTTTTTCTAGTTCAGTCGCCACAGCTTCATGTATTGTGACCAACGCGGCACTGTACACTTCATTCCACAATGCTGAACCACGCTCTATGTCGTTCATAATAAATCGCCAAACGAGGCGATGCATCCTGTACGTGTATCCTTCTTTTCCTTCTCTCTCTCTTTCTTTCCGACAAATTAGTGACGAGCCCTGAACTAACTCTTCAATCACAACTTCTTGAAACGTTCCCCTAACACTTTCACTCCCTTCTGCAGCGAATCCTTTCACTATCCCCATCACTATCGCTTCCTCAACACCCCCATGCCCAAGCATTGCCATTGCTCGCAATACAGCGTACCCTTTCGGTGATAATTTCTCTACGCTTATTTTCCACGTCGTCCAAATTGACCTCTGCGATTCTATAATCGCTTTCACTTCCTCCGTATTCCTCATAAGCTGTTTCATTTCCTCCATTCTTTTCGCGTTCTCGAACATATTCAAATACTCCACGAACGAGCATTCGAATCGGGCCATATATGTTCCTGCCTGTACCAGTGCAAGTGGTAATCCACCAAGACTACAACTTCCTTCATCTCCGCAAAGCTCCTCTAGCGCCCGATACTCATCCATGTAGTCCTTCTCCAGGTCCTTGATTGTATTCATTACTTCGTCGTCGTCTGCAACATCCGTCTCGATCTTTCGAATTTGTCGCCACAACGCTACCATCGCATCCTTCACGCACAATGGTTCCAGAACCAATTTTTGTTCACTCTTCATCCTGTTCCATATGTATGGCTGCCCTTGTCGCGATGTCACGGCAACCCACCCATTCTCCCGTCCCCCTCCAGCTAACCCACACACTTCGTTCAGTATACCACTCACTTTGCTATCATCCGCATTATCGAGGCACAGTAGCCACCGACCTTTCCTCCTATCTAGTCCTTGCTTCAACGCTGCGACGACCAAGTTTGGATTTCGACGTTCTTCTTCATCCATCTTCCTCGAGTTGAGTTTCTCCGCCAGCTTCGCGAGTGACCCAATCACATTTCTCTCTCCACCGTCTACCGTCACCCAGAACACTCCTCCTGGAACGACCCCGTCTCGCTCAGCTCTATCTGCGAGGGCAATCATCAATTCCGTTTTGCCCATTCCACCGTACTGCGTAATGACCGCACTTCCGTGTTTCTCTAGTATTTCTCGCAGTGTGCCTAATTCCCTGCCACGACCAGAAAAGAACGCAGAGAGTGAGGGCCGTACATGATGCAGATAGTCATTGCCAATTTTCCGCTCCTCATCCAACTTATTCACCTTTTCGACAACTGCACATATCTTCGAAGTGTTTCCTGCTATGACAGCCATCTGTTTCAATTCTTCTACTTTCCCTTCCAACTCCTTCACATCTCCTGCATTGATGATTTGGCTACCTCTTCCCCGCAACAACTGGGTCTCTGCCAAATGAATTGCTCCAATTGCCTGTTTGAACACATTGAACACAAAATCGATGTCTACTTGGTTCACACTCCGTGAGGATTTCATGATTTCACTCATACTCTCCAATGTGTATTGCAGTAGAACCACAATTTGACCAAGTAAAACGAGTAGCACCCTCCGCCCACGACTTGCTTCTGCACACAATGACACGCCTTGAGCGCCGAGTGCAACCAAATGAAAAATTGTGCTCAGACCTGTGACACATTTTGCTACATCCCCCACGACCTCAGCAGTTTCCGCGAGATGCTTTGCCACCAACCTTGACAATGCCGCGCATGTTTCCACTGCTGCTGTGCCGTGAGCAATCAGCTCGTCCACAATGGATAGTTTCTCCGTTTGTTCAGGAAGCGTCCCGAGATTATTGGTTCGTTTCCATTCTAGATTGTCCGTCGAAAACGAAGATAGTTCCGTCCGCATCGTACTGGTAACGATTCCACCAAGAGCCTTTTCTATTTCCTCCACCCCACATGACGGTGCACGGTTGGTTACTTCCTTGACCTCTTGTTGCAAGAGCTTCCATGGCGCGATTTGTCCTCGTAAATGGTTTATCCAACGCTCGAGTTCCTCAGGTGCGTTCGGTAGAATCTCAACTTGTACGTTACCACCACGTAATGGTGCGTGAAGTCGCGTTCTTCCATGTGGACGACCACATACAACAATTCGACGTCTACCATTGTGACTGACCACCTTGACGTGCCCATCAACATCATCCCATGTACCGTCCTCTAGTCGAAATAATTCCACCGAATCGGCGTTTTGAAAGTCAAGAAATGACTGTGGCTTGTTACTTGCATCTTTGTTCGCCTCCTTCCAATAAATGCGCGATGAAACAAGGACATAGGCCGACTTGTAGCCGGACCGCGGTCTTGGCCATTGAGAAACAACGCGTACCTCGGCGGTATCAAAGAAGGCCGAATGTGGGTCGGCAGGATTTGCTGCAGTTGACATGGTTGGGGGCGCGCAAAGTGAGGTATGAGTTGACTCCAAACTGTTGTGATTTAGTTAAACAAACCAGGCGATGTTCTGCAGTTCCTAGCTGGGCGGAACGAATCCTGGCAGGCTCACACCAATAACGGGTTCGTAATTGCAGTAGGATTCTCATCTCGTGAAGTAGAAAGTTTGCAACTTGTTTTTCCGACGTGGACCGCTGACTGCGCGTGGGAAACATCACTGGGGATTGGTCAGAATACTCCACAGCAAGCGCAAAGAATACAGTAAGGGTGCAGCTGTTCACAGTGTCATACCAGAAACAACGTTGAGTGCGCGAGAACACTTCGAGAACGATAACGTGTACCTTGGTACTGTAAATTTACTGTACAGCATAGGTGAAGAACACTGCTTAATAGATAGATTTGTCTTAATTTATAATAACAAGCACCTCAATCAAATTTTAATAATTTGGTACTATATCTGAACTGTACTACCTAATTCACCCAAACTATTCCTCATCATCTATTTCATCTTCAATTTCGTTAATCACTTCTCCTTGCTCCTAAGAGCGCACATCCCTTGCTTCGCCATTAGCTACAGATCCGCATTGCGTATTATCAAAAAATCGAGAATGTCGAAGGGAAGTATCACAGTCACCCAACAGTATTCTACCGTTGCGATGCTGTGTACCTCGTTATTGCCCTTCTTGAATTGTGTACAGGGGGGATGGCCACTATTCTAGAATATTTTGCAACACTATTCGTGACCAACAAAAACAAGTTGGAGTACCAACGCGAAATTTTATGAAAAAACTACAATCTTCAATGGGTTTCAGTATTTTGTCGATCCC
>JAAUYH010073126.1_pt1 | contig 16323 bp, 7 predicted proteins | sample 7278061 | NCBI WGS metagenome assembly JAAUYH01 (sample SAMN14350203, study PRJNA611818) | marine sediment metagenome | isolation source: surface marine sediment (0.6m) | place: French Polynesia: Moorea | collected 2018-08 | reverse complement strand
GTAAGATGTCTTTCTTGAGTCTGATGCCATGATTCCAACATGACGGCACTCATTGGCTTCCGACTGAGCTGCCTCCTTCTGTGAGGAGGTTCTCTTAGTGAAAAATCCCAAGACGATCGTTAACAGCGCAAAGGTAATGTGACGGTACATTTCTGCCAGTGGGATGAACAAACGTAGATTGGGAGAGGAGAGTGAATTCGTTTTAAAGGCAATAAAACTCTAAGACAACGAGGATGCCTGCCGCGATGCAGTGCTACAGATACCTAGCTGTACAATGCAACAGTGGTACAGCTACACAGCTGTACAATGCAAAGATGTGCAATGCAGGATAAACATTAGAAAACAGAAGAGCTTGCAGTTGTGTCTGGTACTTTAGTGAAGTAGAAATATTCAACACCGCACACAGAAGATACTCGTGATATTGACCACCTGTTCACGAGGACTACATGGGAAGTTATTTGTTCAAAAGAAAATTCGATCTCCCAGGCTAGGATTGAATATCTGGTTTCTACGTTGAAGTTGTCGGACTATAAATTTTTCAACAGTGTACTCAAATCAACGGCAGCATATGAGTAAAAGTCATTTCGACCAACTCTTTCGGATTTGAGACAAACACGACCGTGAGTCTACTTTTGAAACATAACTCCGACATGAAAAGTACAGCCCCTCACTGAATGTCTCGGTGTACCGAAGAATCCACTTACGGACTGTATCCTTGACGAAGAAGTCGATTATTTCTAGTCTATTAGTGGCATGGTTGTCCTTTATTTCGGATGCTTCATTGGAAATTTGGTTGCCTCACCCGGTTGGTTACGGCTGCTAAGTCAAATGGCTGTATGTGTGTCATATTTCTGGACACCAAAGAACACAGAGCCAGAGATACCACAAATATTATTGCTTAGGATTGAAGGATGCAACGCGATTCACCAATTTGTCAGGGTTGCCTACCTGAGTTGAGGGCTGATATAAAGCTCAAGTGCATTATTTCATGCACGAAGGCGCGAAGCGCCCGAGTACCTGAAATAATGCATGAGAGCATTGGATCAGCCTGATACCCTGGTAGACAACTCACTTGCTTGACAGTTTATGAGGCTGATTCTTGGATGCGAGCATGTAGTGCTATGTATGTAGTACATTTGGGACGTGACTTTGAATCGGTCGAAAATGTCCTTCGGTTTGCGACACGTTTATCTACCAATCCTAGCGCTTAGGGGGGTTCGGAGGGCTTGGCCACAATTTGAAGCATTGTTATACCCTCACTCAGTGCCAAAATAGGTTGTTTAGACTACAAAACGAGTAAGCTAAGACCGCGCTTGCTTGGAAGACCTCGCATCATACGTTCAGAAGAATGGATCTATTTCGGCTCTATTTCATATCTGCGTTGAGTTCAGTGCAGATATCCCATATTTGCACTGATTGTTAACTCAGTGCAGATATGAAATAAAGCCGAAATAGATCCATGCTGCCTTGATTATACTGCTGGATTTGGTCCCAAGTGTACTAATACACGGCACAGCACACTTGCATCTACAAATTAGCCCTGTAAACTGTCAGACAATATTGATGGCCTACTTACGACACAATAGGAACTACAATATAAGATGACTCATCAATTTCGTACTATTATAATAAAGCAGCTCTTCCTGTTCTTCATCCGTTCCAAATAAAATCTGAAATCGATCGCTAGGTGCACGTGCCATGGTTGACTGGACACTAAAAGGGTCTCACCACCTCTTTTCTCATTAAAACATACAAGAGACTCAAAAAACATTAGAGTCAGAATGTATCTACTGCCGAGAAAAACTAAGCTGTATAATGTATTTCATGTCTCACAGCAACGTGCGCTATACACACCAGAATCCGCCTCACTATGTGCTTAAGCTTCGAGCTCTCTTGAATTTCAAATAGGAGCTTTGGAGGCGTACGACACAGACAAATGATTCAAGTGAAGCGAATTTTTTTATTTGCGGTAAATGATTTTCCAACCTGATAGTATTGAGTATTCTGCAGATTCATTTAAGTTGAAATCATTTCTTTTGAACCAGAGTCTTCCAACCTTGGGCATTTCTTCCCTTCTTCTACCTTTGCACTAACGCATTTGGGATAGGTGCTGCGGTAACTACGCCTCGTTTTGTTTGTTGGAATAGAAGTGTTTTGAGGCTGTAGTGGCGCTTCTACAAACGATTGCTACAACTGTACGATACCTGGATATGTGATACTTACTCTGTACAGAACTGTTTAATTGGTGAGGCGAGTCTTCAGCACTAGAATTGAGTCGTGGTACACGGAAATTTTTTTATAATTCTGCAACCGTTGCTTGGTAAACACCTAATAGAAGTCGGATATGATGTGCCACAATAGTTACACGGTTTGGTCTAGAGGAAATGCCTGATACTATTCCGCTAGGGTTAGAAAATCACTAGAGTGAACCCTCGTTAAAAGGAAGCTTTTGTATAAAAAAAACATAACAAACTGTAGAATCACTGCAAAATATTAGGTACTGCATTGTACTGCTATAGTATACGTACAGTTATACTAGTACCTTTGAGGGATATGTGATTATTTGAGACCCTCTGGTGCGAAATAGGTACCAGCGGCTCGCCCGAGGACGCAATCAAAACCTACTGGCTCCTTGCGCAGCGATTAGTAGCAGCAGTAAAACTGGCCGAGAGAAAACATCTATATTTTAGGATGTCCAATAAGTGGAAGTATTTTTATAACGTCATGATGAATTCATAGAACATTAATTGCTATGCTCGAAGTACCATAACTAATGAAATTTGGCTGTTGAAAAGCGGTTGCATTCTTCGTACTTACGAGCAATTATACACTACTTAGCTAATCAAATTCATTCTAAAATAATAGAGAAGGCGCTTACTTATAGGCCGTTCCTCAAGCACAATTGTTTCCTCTCAACCAGTCTTCCTACTGTTATAATTTACAGCGTTCACGAAGTTGCAAGACATGAAAGATTTTTTGAAATTTGTAGAAAAAAGAGACATTAATGAAGAATTGTACATACCATCCACGAGTTATTGAGTTAGTGGACCTCGGATGTACTTTAAAATTTTCCTACTGATGCTGCGGTACAGGTCAAGAAAGATATGCACAGGGAATGGGATAGTTAAACACGTTCCAAATCGTTGCAAAAACGGGCGCCAAATTTGAACATGCACTGTAAATTATCTGGCTTGTCTCCTAAACGTCTTACAAATTTAAACAGGTCTCTAACATTTTTTCGTCGCTATGGAGTAAAATGGGCTTATTTGAAAGGGAAGCACAGTAGATACTCGTATGATCATGCTCAACCAAGTAACCTGTAAAGGAGAAGTTTTCTCGCTACCGACAAAACCGTGAAAACCGAAAATTCAACCTAATAGGCGCAATGATTGATTTAAAACGATATCAGAGTACCACAGAAGAATGTCAGAGTGTCCTACATCATCTGGTATTCATTAAATCTCGACCTGTGTTAAAAAGAGAACAAAAATACGTCTTGAGCAAGTCCAGATCCTAAACTTATATAGATAAGTCCGTATAAAAGCATTTAATCCTCCGTGCATCCTGTCAAACATATATAGTCTAATTGGGACTACCTAAAACCCAAACTCTTACAGACAGATAGTGAGTTTGAAAGGCATGGATCGCGAAGAGCAAGACTTTTCAAGTGCCAAATATGCAGGGTACATGTCAAAGAGGTATCAAAAGAGCCAGTAAGGGATTTATCGACATTCACAACAAAATAATGACTCATGGCTGAATAGCTCTACGATACTGTTTGAGCTGTAAGTGTTAGTGTTATTTGAGCGATCTCTTTTATCAAGCACTGTCCACACTATCGAGTGCTGTTGGCCTTGCAATACCGACTAAAGTCAAGAAGGAGGTAATATTTACCAACTTCCCATGACCAAATTTACTTTCTTAAGACTGAACTCACAGGTGAGTCTCCCAAACTCATACGTAATTCTGTGGAACCAGCGCTGTGATTTGGACACCGCTTTGTTGTGACAGAGTTTTCCTTATAAGAACATTCAAACCTCGAGGTGTGGCATTTCTTCAGCGCGATGTTACTGACTTATATTTCTGTGAGTCTTCGTTACAACGCATAGTCTTACCACAACTGTTTTGTTTTATTCTCTACAGCAATTTTCATCCGTTAAACTCTGTCTCTTTTGATCAAAACAAGACACACTAAATCAAGATTTACGGAAAGTTGCAGAGCTACGCTAGCGAGTAATAAATCAGTACTACTTCTACGGCATAAAACATCACAAAACCATTGAAGAATCTTGAACTTGAAGGTTTTTTCCTTGACTTTTTATCTCCGACTCGTAATTTAACTTCGTATTGAGTTTGAAATACAAAATATTACTGTGGACTGATTAGACTTTGTTTTATCACATTTTACTTGAAGTACGAACTTATCGTCAATGATTTTAGTAAACGGTAGATCTCCGACTGCCATTCAGTATTCTTCAGAATCTGGATTGACAAAAATAGAGGTAGTACAGATAGTACAAATTTGGGAAAGGTTACTTACTGCAGTCGGAAAAGAAGAGTGCGAGTCATATTTCATTACTTAAACTACGCATGCTTCACCGACCTGAACAAATCATCATTTCATTTTCATGCCTCTCGTTAACTAATCAAGATGAGGCTGCTTCGTTTGTTTCTAATTTTGCAGCTGCTTGGATTACTAGGTATTGTTGGCATATGTAGCTTGATAATAATTAAAACTTACATTTTCTCAAATTTAACGCATACTTGTTATTTTATAGCTTTCGAAATCACTTTAGGAATTTTGTCTAAGTAATCAACAGCAGATTAATGACAAATGTGTGAATCTTGCATCGTTTCAGTGACTGAGAACTTGGCTAAGCTGCTCCATTGATCATACGCAGAATTAAAGTTCTTGGTACTACTGTTGTAGCCGAAAGAGAGTCAGGCGGAAGTTTGCAGCGTTTAGGATTTGCTGTATTGCATCGAATATGAATTGGATTTCTCAGATTGGATTTGTAATTTAGTAACTGTTTCATATTGAACTATTAAGGTATATCGAATGCAGAGTTATTGTGATTTCAGTCATTCGTAAGAATTTATTTCGATTGGCCGATCTAACTGTTATGCTGCTCACCTTCTGTTTCTATCTTTCGCTCACGATGAACATTACAATGGAAAATAAATTAGCGATCATCTAGGTACATTACCCAACCGATAATGATGCTCTTATCCCCGGCAGGAATCGTGGAAGATGACGTTCCGGCGATATTAGAGGAGTTAGACTTCGATATCTTTGCTTGCACCGTGGTTTGTTGGGATGAAGCCAACTGCTATGAATTAATGCCAGACGGATACTTTTGGACGATTCTTTAAGTACAGTTATTCGTTTCAACAGTCTTAAGACTGTTGTACAGCTTTCTTAAAGTTTCAAGAAGATACTTGAATTGAAATTGGGTATAATATCTGCGGGATATCGAGTAGATGGAGTTCGGATGTAGGCGAAAATTTTCCTAGTGACCAGTTGCCTTCATTGAGGTAATTTTGATTCGACAGCCTCAGATACTTTTCATAGTAATCAAGTACACTCTTAATCAAATTTGAGGGAGAATAGCAAAGCTATCCGAGCCAAGCAGTGAAACTGAACTACTTGTTGCCTCAAAACTTTCCAAAGAAGTGAATAGATCTTGAACCTGGGGAATCAGTGCTTTAATTTATGGTTCTTTCTTGAAATACAGCCTTACTGTTACTTGAATTACAAAAAATTGCTGTTGACTATATATATAGAATAGTTTTACTAAATTTTTACTAGCACACAAACCAGAAATTGACTGGGGTTTCAATTATCTAAATAGGCAGTAGACTAAAGACATGCACAGAATATTCTTCAGAACAAGAATTAATGCAAATAGAAAGAGCTGAAAAATAACGAAACTGGGAAGTGTAAGTCACTGCAGACGAAAAGGAGAAAATTAATTATCTCTTATCACTTCGCCGCCCCTATTTTCATCGAGCTCAAAAAACCGTTTATTTCATTCTCACATCTTTTGCCAACTAATCGAAATGATGGCGTTGCTTTCTCTCTAATCGTGCATTTTTTTCATTTATTAGACATTGTTAGTGAACATAAATTGACAATAGATGAATCTGAATTTTTATAGAAGTTGAGCTATGCTTCTTAGTTATGTGCCTCCGAAATCGCTTCCGAAATTTTTCGAATTAAATGAAAGCAGAATTTTTGAAAATGTGTGGATGCTCGTACCATTTGAGCACTTGATTAAAATACTGCATTTGTCACACCAGTTGAAGAAACTTTATGTTTCAGATGATTTTTCGTACTGCATTTTCTGGAATTCTATAGTGTTACTAGTCCTTTTATACAATTTCTATACTATTACAAAACATCCAGAATACTGTAATAAGGGGCTAGAATATTCATAAGATAAGGATTTAATTGCATTTTTCTTGAGATCATGATTCAAATAGTGAAGAATTCTGATTTTAGTATTAGAAAATGGAAGAATGTAGAAATATTACTACTCTATCACTACAGTGTCGGTACTCAGTCTCTATAAGCTGGTAGGCAATTCCAACTCCGACACGGGATTCTCAACTCACTGAAGAATATATTTCTGTTACTAACTGTGAGTTTGTAATCTTACGGCGGCTACACAAGGTTTTTAGGCTAAATAAATGTAAAGATTACTTAAATTGTACTGTTCCATTCAGACCATACAATTCACGGAAAGAGTTCTACTCTACATTAATATTCGAAAATGTGGTTGTGCATGACGAAAATGCCGCCAAGTAGAGCTATAGTTCTTGCGCCTGCAGATTTATGAAGGAAAAGAGTGCGACAGAAGCTAATAGAGTTCAGGAGTTGTTTTGTTTGCTCATTTATTGAATCGAGCTCTTGAGGATACGCAAATATCCTAACAACTATTTGTATAGGAGAATCAAGGTATTTTGAATGCAGATTTTCTTTAATTGACCAAAAGAGTTATTGTACGAATCAATGTACTCCAGAACCTGCCGATTATCTACAATTTAAGCGCACACGGAAAATAATTATTTAAAGATTAAGACCACCTAGCTTCTAATTTCATACATTTCCTGGGAAGCAAAGGCGGTCTTGCCCTCTTCCACATTCCAAGTAGATGACGTCTCAGGAATATTCGAGTTAAGAGACACCGCCAGTCTGTTTGGTTGTGTATAAAATCGTCGAGATGAAATTAAATGCCCCAATTAAAGGCTTAGAATTTATTCAGCAGATATATCCTGTACTTGTAAATACCAAAATTAAAGAAGAGCATTGGCTCCTGAGAATTCTATTGTGGATTAGTTTGCGATTCCAATAATTATGAACTCTGTGACTTGAAAATATTTCATTATAGCTCTGGGCATGATGAAGAGCGAATTTCTATTCAAATCAACTGGATACTTGAGAACTAAAATTCTACACTAGTTTCGGAAGGCTTATTTGACAGATTTATTGACTCAAATTCACAATTTTGTATTCAAAGAGAGGGTCGACGACAAGCTACAAGGAGGTTCTATTATTGATTTAAAGACTTTCAGGAAAGTTCCTGGCAGACACATCCATGGTTTAACTTGCCAGTTCATTAACAGTTTTAGAATCCCCACTGAATTTTTGGCCAATTCAGGCTACCTTATCGACCCCTTAACAATTTTATGTGCTAAAAATTTTTTCTCACACAGGTTTCAAATCATAACTGTGTACACTACGAATAAATGTTATGAAAAAATGAGGAAAATGGGTCTATGTAACTCGATGTGTCAAAGAAGTATGTATAATTCAGCTACATGAATGTTGTGAAACTAGATGTTAGAATCAACGTTGAAGACATTTGCTTTCTATTTAATTGCATTTACCCATTAGACTGAGTATTTGGAGTGCGATACATTGTGTTGGTCAAATGCATCAAGCGTGCTCATTGTTACATCAAACGCCTTTCTGAATGTTCAGGGGTAAACATGGTGTTCTGCAGTGCAATTTCAGACATGCGATGGAGATTTAAAAACACTTGCGTTGCACTAACGAACATGTTCATTCACAGTTTTTTAATCGTACTAGTGTACGGCAGGAAGTTCAATGTCGACGGTTAAAGCAAACTGAACCCAAACATCATAGCTCATTCACTCAAGTGATTAATTCAACTGCGAGAAAGCTATAAACGATGGGAAGAAATAAGCTTGGGTAGCTGATGAAGCGTGTGTTGCCTACGTCCAGGACAAATTCATTTTAATTATTTTAAAGCGTAGTATTCTTGAAAGACCAAAGCGAGAAGAAGGAAATTGTGGAATGAAACTGCTCTAAATTGGTATGATTGAGGAGACTGGATAATTGAGAAGTTAGGGACTCCGCGAGAGATCATGGTGTATAAAATAGATGGACATGCTCGAAAATTCATATACCTGCACAAAAAATTTGACACAGAAGATCTATTTAATAACGCGAAATCTTGGAAGATCGTCGCCTATTTTAGCGGAGAAGCGTTCGATTTATACTCCGAGCGATTTACACTGTACAACTGGCTCAGAACGGAGAACAAGAACCAGCTGATCGTCAAAAAAAATGGTGCTCAAGAAATTCTCTGGACTAAAGTAAGAAGCGAAACCTATGAAAGACGCAATACCTGAGCAGGAACAAGAAGAAGCGGCTCTGGATGATATATCGGTGACTGAAGAGTGGATGGTCGAGGCAGCTTCTGCAGTTCATGGAGTGTCAGTAGGGCTTACACTACTGTAAAAGTACAGATGGTACACGTGGCAATCGTATCTTTGGGAAAATCATTTTGTCCGAGGTTAAGGATAAATCATGGAAAGTTCAGGTTCAAGTACATCCAGAGGAAACGGTTCGTTTATATCACGAACAGTAGGAATAGAAAGAAAAGGAAATTGGTAGGAGAATATAACGAGAATAATACGTTAAACGATTAAAAGGGGAAGGAAGGTAATAAGAGGAATTGGGTAAAGAAGGACAAAGGTGAAAGTAAAGCTTCGCTACCTCTGTCATAGGAAGACGGAGGTATACATGCGTTCTTACTAGAGCTGAAAATCTATACGACCAGGCGAAGTTTTATGAGCAGGCGAATTTCCGACTATAGTGTCAAGCGTAGAAGTCTGAGCAGTTTTTGTTGCACCGCATATTGTTTTGCAGAGCAATGGACTACAAAGGAGTTAGTAATTGCTTAACTATTCATAGCTCCAAAGTTTGGTGCGCATGCGACCAAGAGGATTCTGAGAATGAAAGTCATTGGAGCGAAATTTGGGTGGAGTAATATAATTAAGGCTGTTAGTTACAAGAGAAATAAGAAATTGAGGACTAAAGCATAGAATTCTCTCAGAACAATATCGGCATCACGATTAGTAGTTAGGCAGTAGCTGATAGAGTTGGGTGACGTATTAAGAATTCATTCCGCTTCTACACAGAACGTTTACACAGAAGAATTGTACATCCTTTGAAAAATCATGTTTGGACAGAACGGCGCTAGGCGTTACGATGAACCATACTACTGAGTTATTAAGAAGATTCGGTTTTGCATTGCATAAAATACAGCGGCAAAAAAAGGTTTTGATTTTCAAATCTTCATTCAGCAGAACACCTTTTATGGATCAGAGTTGGGAGTCTTTGCAAGTTAGTCTGCCAAATAAGCCTAAGAGCCCGAATCAGACATTAAGTTGAGATTACGAAGGCAATCGTGGTTTCCAGGCGGTCAGTTATCATCTCATTTTTTGTGGCTCGAGAATTTAAATGTAGTTCCCGCGATTAAGAGGTCTGAATTCCCAGGTTATCGCGCAAGATTTACAATGTTTTGGTGGCAACTTACAGAAACCCAAAATTTGTCATCCACTGTTAAAATAATTCGTTAGCTGTTTGATTCTGTAAAGATTTAGATCGCGAACTTTGCAAAACTTATCGGATTCAAATGAACACTAAAATTGGCCTTCTCCTTAATTTCTTTAAAAATTCGAGTAAGTCGACGATAATGTCCCGGTAATTTAGCTTCGGTTGACGATCATAATTGACAGTTTTGCGGTGAATTTTCAACTATTTTAATATGTCTATTACCAAGCCGTTTTGTAATTTATTTCTCAATCAAATCTATTTGATATGAAGATCTGTTGAAAATAAAATTCTTCGAGTATGAATCGCCTTTTCTCCTTACTGTCAGCAAAGCTGACACTGTCGAATAACCGTTACATATGTAATACTTCTGCCGTACCTATCTCGCACTGTATATATCTACTCGCTGCCGATTTCCCGTTCACCGGTTTTGCCTGCTTGAGCCTCACCCCCTATTTTCCCTCAAAGTATGACTGAGTAAAACAATTAATTCAAGATGAATTATTGTTCCGAATAGACGAATCGGAAGAACGGATTTCGATTATTTCAGTCGATTCATTGGCTGATCCAGAATCAATTTATTTGGAGTTTCTTCTGAATTCGGGTAAAACAAATTTTCACTTGATGAAACTGGAACATTGCCACCTGAAATTGGGCAAGAATTGCTTCTCACTCTGTACGAACGACCTGTCGTTGTATAATTTTTCGAGAACTGCTGTTCTGAGAATTTGATTCATTTGCCCCTTGATTAGTTCCGGCTTCACTACTGTCTGCAACATTCTTAAAATTTGATTCGGAATGACTTGAAATAAGCTCCACAATTGCTACCAAACTTGATTTTGACAAAGTTATTAGAGTTGGTTCTGAATTTTCCGATACAAGTGTCACAGGAACAAATAAAGCTAAAAGTCAGTAGTCTAAGTACTTGCTCTTTGTCAAATTTGATATTCAAAATCTCAAAGAAGCACAACATAATTCGAGTTTTTGAATAAGAAAACTTGTGTGTACTAGATTCAATGAATCTAGTAAACAAAATCAAGATCAATATTTCACGTACTCGCAATACTAATCCAAATATTTCAAAAAGCTTCACTCCGAATTCCCGACAGCAATAAAAAATTACTTTTCTAATCTTCAACAGGTAAAGCGGATGCAAACAATGTTGCTCCGTCAGTTTTGCCGTAACTTTGATGAATAAGTGATCACTGTCGTCCTTGACGGCCGATGCAATCAGAGAGTTCTGACCAAACAGAATGTGGTTGATGTACTTCACTGACTCTGCTGGTGTGTGTGTGTGTGTGTGTGTGTGCCTGTGTCGAGACTACCAGGTTCTTTCTTGGTTTACAAAGACTTGATGTGAGTCTATTTGTGTCCGAAGAAAGAAATGACAGGATCGTGACCTCGAGTGAACAATCAAAGAAAGGAGTTGATTTGCCGAGTGCTTGCCAGCAAATGAACTCTTGCCGAGCTTATGACTGACTGCATGTACTTAACCATTTCAAATATCTTCTTTTTTGGGCGGAATATGGTTGAATAGTCTTATTTGTAACCAGATGAACCCAGATCGAGCTTCAATGCGTACTGTCATTCATCGTATGATCTTCTTATTTTACTAACTCTGAAGGCTGTCGAGAACAGAATTGGAATTGAAAGCATCCATTTTAAAATCCAAAATGCAATTCAAATTGTCTCAGAACTGTCAATCAATTACAAGTATGAATGCTCCTTACTGTGGTGTTAGACCAGTGATTTTCGGTCCTGGAATCGCACAAAATAATCCGATTAGACAGTCATGATGTAATACAGCGAACAACAAATCTGTCAAAACCAACGTCATTGTTTGCAGCAATTTTTTCTAAACCAGTCGTAAATGAAGTTCGATTTAAGTAAGAACAAATGCTTTGGTTTTTTCAATACCCAGAGTTTCTGAACTGATAACATGATTTCAGAATTCGAATCTACTGTTGCAGATGTTGTTGAATTGATGACAGATGCTTCCGTTCTGCAAAGTCAACGGTACTAATGAAGGATGTAGAATATGGCACTGCAGACATATAAATCTTTGGAGAGTTTCGGTTTGAAAACTCCACATGTATGCACTACTACACGTACTCGTAAATTTGTTCGAAAAGTTGCACCTGGGCTCTTTTCACCAAACAAAGAGTCAAAGATTGTCATCAAGCAGTCGTTAGAATTCGAAATGTCCTTGCAGCAACTTAATTTTAGGTACAGCTCGCTGCATTTCCGTGGCGTTTTAGTGAGCTTTATGTTTTCTAAAGTCGATAAGGCTCGACAAAATCCCACAGAAAGCTGTAGAGACTGCGAAGGGTCTGAGAAAGGGTTCAATTTAGTATGTTTTCGTAGATAGTGCTTTGTATAGCTCGTTTTATAATTACAGTCGTCAAGGATCTGTTGATGTACTGTCAAGTACAAAAAATTTTCTCGCTTACAAAAATCCGGTGCTGTTCTAGCGTGTGTGTTAAAAATATGTTACTCGGTGAAGTTGCCGGGGTATCTGAAAAAACAAGTTTTTCACATTCTCGGACAAGAATAAGAAGCGTCATTGCAATTCAAGCCCTCCTAAAATCATGTCGCTCGTGTATGTTTGGCTGATGAATTGAGCTACATATGCCCAGGCCGCAGAATTAATATGCTGTACCAAAGAGACAGTCTGCGACTCGTTCAATATGGCGCATGAGATTTGCAGCAAAGTTGCTATTTCGGATACCAACCTCGTCGGAACTACAGGCTACCCGGTGCACGTCGATGAATCTCAGTTTTCCTGCGAACGCAAGTAACATAGAAGACGAATACTTCAACGGGGCAAAAGTTGGGAACTACACGGTCAACTTCCTGATTGGCTAGAAGATCAACTTAGTGCTAGTGATGAAGGGATGCATCCGAGCAAGAAAGAAGCTACGGTAACCAAGTAATTGGCTCCTGGGTTCGGGCTTTTGCGAATCGATTGAAAAATTACGGTTTGTGGTTATGCCATATAGTCAAGCTACTACGTTATCAAGAGTAATACAAGAATAGGTTGAAAAGGGAAGCGTAATAGTCACTGATGAGTGGCGAGGATATTCTCGACTTCCGAGAGAATGAATTCAGGCGCTACACTGCTAATCATTCAAATAACCTTTCCAATCGTACTACTAACTACTTCAAACGGAGAATCGAGCGTATGTGGGTAGATGCTAAAATATCAGATATCCTGGTCCCCTACTACAGTCGCACCTTGATGAATGTTCATTGCGTAAAATGAGGGATACGTTTCCTGGAGGATATCGATCTGTACTTTAACATGACGTTAGTGAAAAATATAATATGGATCTACAAGTGATGTCTAAATTATGACGTAAACTAAACACGACGTTTGGGGTTTTCAGCCTGCGCGCCAATCTATGTCCCTTCTTCCGTGACTCCGCAGTGAGCCGTTAATTGTGCTGCGAGTGCACAACGGTTACAATACAAAATATTTAAGCTTGAATCAGAAAGGAGGAACACATGCTGGACCGGCACCGAAAATTTCAGGACCGATCTTGAGCCTCGTGACAAGTTTCTAGGTTGCTTGATATTATATTGTTTTGAGCTCGCGGAAAGCACTCTATCTTGAAGATAGCAGGGGGCTATTATGTGATATATTGAGCTTCTGCCAGGCTACACGAATCAATTATTTTCTAAAACAACTTTTGACAGTTCGCCTAGAATGACATATTTATATTTAAGGTATACTATAAAAGTAGTTTTCAATTTTTGCTGGCTTGAATGAGTACTTTGCTTAGAAGAATTTCCGAATCTTAAATTTCGAACATCCTGATTTATTTATTCAGTATTACTCTATTTGGCTAAAGCAATACCTGCGTATTAACATCCAAGAGATTCTTATAGCGGTTCAGGGGCATATTTTTCGAACCTTGCCGGAAGCGAGTCATTTTCTGCAGCTGTAAATATCTGTTCCAACGAGTTTGATGGAGATGCTATAAATCTTGTATCAATACTATTTTCTATGCGGTTGTTACTGAGGTATATTTCTCGTGTTCACGTTCCCACATCTACCACAGCGCAGTTTTCGGAAAAATCACTGCCAGAAATAACTGCGGAAGAAAGAGAAATACTGTAAACTACTGTGGCAGTAGCTTATTTCGATCTCGCCTTTTTTGTGATAATATTGTTTTTGTCAATAATTTATTGGATTAGGCGTCCTACGACTGTAAGCGAGCAAACGTACAGATCTATAAGTACTGAAACCGTTAAGGAATGCGGAGCACCAAATTAAATGATGCTATTTATGGGGTAATTATATCTCGAGAAATCGCCAAACTCTATTTTCAACATAAATTTATAAATTGCTGATTAAAATTATTAATAGTTGTTTGGAACATAAACACGGTCACGCTTGCCGTCTGTTTGAAGTTAAAAATTAGTAAAGTTCATTTTTGCTATAGAGATAAGAGAAAGAATCACCTAACGCATTTCATAGCATTGAAGCACAAATAACCCTGTTTTCTAGAGTCAAAATTATTACTTACTGGTACCATAGACAGAAAAATGGAAGTAACAATATCTGCAGAACCTTAAAAGGCACTAATTTGAGTATGCTATATCGCCAACTTTGTATCTTTCCGCGGATTCGGCGGAATTTTCTCAGTAGAACTGAAACAATCTGCAAAACTGCTTTTACACTCGCACCCGAATCAAAAGCTACAATATCCCCGCAACTATACAGAACGATACTGGGCTCAAATATGATTTCATACCCATCAGATTGCGTCGTTGTAAAAATTTGTAGTTTGTAAATAATAGCCAGCCAATTTATCAATTTGGTCTAGCTTCAACGGACGCTGTATCATTATCCAATTTAATCCCTGCTTCAGTTCAAATTGATGATGTGGCAGTCTTTTTTATTTTTGAAGTGGATGATAAATCTCCGAAAGACACTTCCGATACAATGTGTTATCTATTGTACTTGAATACGGATACATTGAAATCGAGAGTAACCGCGGTGTAAATTAGTCCGAAAATTTTCTCATAGAATGCTCCTTGACAATCACCCGCTTGCTGTTTCCCCGATGAAAAAATGCCAATAAAATTTAAAACTAATTCTTCTTTACTTATTACATTTCTAGCATAACTAAAATATAAAACAAATTCCTTCTCCCATTTTCGTTTTCCCATTGTTTTATCTCTTCCATTCTTAAGATCACAGACAAATTTTCATCTCTGAAATAGTGCTGATGTCTGTAAGCTTATCCAAGTGATCTTCTCGTAAATTTCAATTTCGGGTTCGGTCCTATTTTACGGAATGTTTCTTAAATTCAGATTTCTCTTACATACAACATATTAATTCAATCCAATATTACCAGATTTTTGCACTTCGTTTGATTCTTCCTAGTAACTAGCCGTACAATGTCAGAAGTAGCAAGTTTTCCAGTTTCCGAACTTCTTGACCTTGCGCAATTTCTTCCATCAACCCAATCAACTTTAGCACCTGGTATTTCGCCCAATGCATTTTTGTACGACAAATTATGTGAAATTACAGGATTCGTCGTAGAATTAATGTTGCAGTCTTGAGCAAGAACAGAATTTGTCCAGTCCTTAATTTTTTGCAAACTGTTCATTTCCAGGTTCTAAAAGTGCCGCTATACGAACAACGGTCTTAATTGACCCAGAACTTCTTTCGTCTAACAAAATTCTCTATAGATGGAAAGTGAATGAATAGGATATTTAGCCTTACCTATTTCACCAACTGTAAACTCTGTTTTACTTTTTGAAGTTCTTGCGATAGGCGGCGTTTCATTTTTTGCACAATGGGAGGAGGAACACGCTGCGTTATTCCCTTGCGATTTTGTTGATCCTACGGTACACGCGCTATACTGTGCATATCGCTTTGGCGGTCAGTTTAGGATCCGTTTGAAGGCATTCACTAGAAATCTAGTCTTTTCCTTTTGCTTTGGTCCCGAAAGATCATCTCATTGCGGATTCAAGGTCTTCCCCTAGTTGGTGTCGACCTGAAAGAAGTGGTTTCTTTTAATCACAGCCAAAGTCCCGAGAAGCTGGTTCGCTTTGAACTTCGTGAATTCGTGAGGCTTGATGTGCCTGTGGGATGAGCAGTTGCGACGTGCGATTCTCTTTTTAGCTTTCAGCAAGGATGGTACTGTTCTTTGCCATTTCGACGGGGATATGTTTGGAATGACATGACTGAAATAACCATAGCTCCGCAGGTTCCCTTTTTGTAGGCCTTGAAGACCTCGATATCTGTCTCATCTTAGAATCTCCAGGCCTTTTGGCCAATTAACCACACTACTCCTCCATTGTGCCCAGTTCTGATGTCAAAAAATATTTGAAGTGCCTTAGTTGCTGCTGTTGCTTTTCTTGTCGAATGGTCTGGTTCTACCAACTATTCAAACTAAAATTGTCAGTGAGGGGTGTTCGACTCCTTGTCGATCCATTTCGTTATG
>JAAUYH010102315.1_pt1 | contig 16326 bp, 17 predicted proteins | sample 7278061 | NCBI WGS metagenome assembly JAAUYH01 (sample SAMN14350203, study PRJNA611818) | marine sediment metagenome | isolation source: surface marine sediment (0.6m) | place: French Polynesia: Moorea | collected 2018-08 | reverse complement strand
CATCCAAAGGAGGATGCCGGGGGCCGCCAAGAGACCGAAGAAGACCGGCAGGCCGATCATCAGGAAGATGAGGAAGACGGGGAGGAACCAGATCAGCATGGACTCACTCCGCCATGATTTCTTCTTCGGGCGGGGCCAGGTCTTTGACTCTGCCGCCCAGAAGCGTGATCAGCGTGCGCAGGATCAGTTCGATGTTGACGATCAACAAAAGGATGACACCCACCAGAAGCGAAAGCATCATCCACCAGCGCGGCACGCGCAGCCATTCCGAGAAATCGAGTGTTGTGGGAATGTACAACGACGCGGTCGCGAACTTGGCGGAGAAGCCCGTGATCTCGCCCCAGCCGATGGGCAGGGCGACGGCCAGAACCGCGCCAGAGATGACCAGCAGGAAAAGCGACAGGATGGCACCGATGCCTTTTGGCAAGGCGTCGACAAGCATGTCGATGGCCACGAAGCCGCCACGCCGATAGGCCATAGGGGCCATCAGCCCAGTCATCCAAAGCATCATGAAGCGGGCGGCTTCGTCCGGCCATGGCAAGGCGTTGTTCAGCACGTAGCGGAAGAAGACCTGTGTGAGGATCGCCAATACCATCAATCCGATGGCCACGATGGACACCCAGCGCCCGATCTTCAGGACAATGTCGTTCCACGTTTGGAACGGCCAGAGTGCCGCATGCAGTATCGCCAAAGGCGCCTCTCCTCCCTGTGTCCCGATGTGTTTCCCCGGGATTCCCTTTTACCTTCGGGCTTTAAGCCCTTCCTGTAAAGTGCGTGCGACCAGAAGATTGCTTGGTGTTCCGGGGCAATTCAGTGAATTGTTTCATGATTGATACATACGGATCCGTCGTGACTGGAACGTTTCATCGGGCTTGAGCCCCGCGCTGTTTCGAATTGCTACACCTCTGCTGCGCCCCGCCGAATTTTGTCGTTTCAGCGCCGTCGCTCCTTGGCTATTGTTCTTCGGCATGGAATTCCTCGACTACGGGCATAACCCTTGGCTGGTCGCGACCTCCTTCGTTGTGGCTTTGGTCGCCGGCGCAGTCGGGCTGACACTGACGAAGGATCTGTCGCAAAAGACCGTCACGCAACGCAAGCTTGCCATCGCATTGGCGGCGATTGCGCTGGGTGGAGGCATCTGGTCGATGCACTTCGTGGCGATGTTGGGGCTGCGCCTGCCGATCCTCTTTTATTACGATGCGGCGATCACATTGGTCTCGGCGCTGATCGCCATCCTGATGGTTGGGCTGGCGCTGGTGCTTCTCCATTTCGCCGCTCGTTCCAAGGGCATCATCATTGCCGCAGGGACCATCGTCGGAGCAGGCATTCTTGTCATGCACTACGTCGGCATGGCAGGAATGCAGCTCTGCCGCCCGGTCTACACGGTCACCGGCGTGATCGGGTCCTCGGTCCTTGCCATCGGGCTTTGCATCGTGGCCTTCGGCGTTGCTTATGGCGAGCGGTCGAACCGGAACATTATCATTGGCATGCTCTCCTTCGGCACCGCGGTTTTTTCGGTCCACTTCCTAGCGATGGCGGGAACGAACTTCGTGGCCTTGCCGGACGTACGTCATTTCGGACCCTTGATCAGCAACGAGACCATGGCTCTCGGTGTCATCCTGTCGAGTTTCGTCATTTTCGGCGCCTTTCTGTGGGTTGCGTCAACTCTTCTGATGTCCACCGAAGCAAGCGCTCCCGCCCCAGCTCCTCCCTCCGAAATGGAACCGCACCCAAAGGTTCTGCGCGTGCCCTGTGAAAGAGACGGCGGCAAGGTGTTCGTGCCCGCCAACGACGTGGCCTTCGTGCGCGCCGACGGACATTACACCCAAGTCTACACGTTGCAGGACCGGCATTTCTGCGTCTGGCCGATCACCGAGGCGACAAAGCGGCTTCTGCCGGACGGTTTCGTCAAGGTGCATCGCAGTTACCTGGTGAACCCTTCAAAGGTGGATCGCTTCGAGAAGTCGAAGGACAAAGGCCGCTGCACCTTCGGTGCGGCCTCTTTGCCGCCGGTGCCGGTCAGTCGCTCTCATCTGAAGGACGCGCAGGCCGCTTTCGGCTGAGACACCGGCGCAACTCGTGCAGCCGGCGGCGCAACTCGTGCAAAACCCTTGCGATTCGGCAGTTTGCGCGTGCCCTTGTATACAGTGGCGTGCAGCCTACCCTTAGCCAGAATATTTGCTTGAGGGAGGAAGAGCAATGATTCCAGCAGCCTTCGAGTACCACCGACCGACAAACATGGACGGGGTGCTAGCTGTACTTCAGGAACACGGTGATGACGCGCGCGTCCTTGCGGGCGGGCACAGTCTCATCCCGATGATGAAGCTCCGGATGGCCGAGGTGCCGCACCTGATCGACTTGCAGGACGTGGCCGGTCTGAACGATATTTCCATCAGTGGGGACACGATCTGGATCGGCGCGATGGTCACCCAGCATGACATCATCGACCATGCCGGCTTGGCTGAAGCCGCACCCATCATGCGCGAAGCGTCGTTGCAGATTGCAGACCCGCAGGTGCGCTACATGGGCACGGTCGGCGGCAATGTCGCCAACGGCGATCCCGGCAATGACATGCCGGGGCTGATGCAGTGCCTCGACGCCTCCTACACACTGGTCGGTCCGAATGGTGAGCGTAGCGTCAAAGCGCGCGACTTCTATGAAGCGGCTTATATGACGGATCGCGATGATGACGAGGTCCTGACCGCTGTCAGCTTTGCCGCCCCCGCCGGCGGATATGCCTACGAAAAGCAAAAACGCAAGATCGGAGACTATGCCACCGCTGCTGCCGCCGTCTTGCTGGTGAAAGAAGGCGGCACCTGTTCCTCGGCTTCGGTCGCCATGACAAACCTCAGCGACACGCCCATCTGGTCGGAAGCTGCGGCGTCGGCTTTGCAGATCACGTCGGTTGACGAGGCCCTCATCGAAGCATCGGTAGAGGCGATGCTCGGCGATATCGACCCGACCGAGGACAACCGTGGCCCCGTAGAGTTCAAACGCCATGCAGCCGCCGTGATCCTGCGCCGCGCCATTGCGCAGGCCTGGTCGCGCGCCTGAGGGAGGAAACATCATGGCAGACAAGATGCACATCAAACTGACGGTCAACGGCGAGGAAGAGGAATTCCTGGCTGAACCGCGCGAACTTCTGATCCACACGCTGCGCGAGCGGCTGGGCAAGACCGGACCGCACATCGGGTGCGAGACGTCGCATTGCGGGGCCTGTACGGTGACGATGAACGGCAAATCGGTGAAATCCTGCACGGTCTTCGTGGCTCAGGCCAATGGCGCAGACGTGACAACCATCGAAGGCCTTGGGACGCCTGACAGCCTTCACGTGCTGCAGAACGCCTTCAAGGAGCATCACGGGCTTCAGTGCGGCTTCTGCACGCCCGGCATGATCACGCGGGCCTCGAAGTTGTTGGAGGAAAACCCCAACCCGACCGAGGAAGAGGTGCGCTTCGGCATGGCCGGTAACCTCTGTCGCTGCACAGGCTATCAGAACATCGTGAAATCCATCCTCGCCGCCGCGGCCGAGATGAATGCAGCCAAGGAGGCCGCAGAATGAAGGACGAAGTAACCACCCGCGAAGACCGCGTCGAAGCGCTGGGCGGCATGGGCTGCAAGCGCAAGCGGGTCGAAGATGCGCGTTTCACGCAAGGCAAGGGCAACTATGTCGACGACATCAAACTGCCTGGAATGCTTTTTGGCGATTTCGTGCGGTCGCCTTATGCCCATGCCCGCGTGAAGTCGATCAACACAGAGGCCGCCATGGCTCTGGATGGCGTGATCGCTGTTCTGACCGCAGCCGACCTCGAACCGCTCGGTCTGCATTGGATGCCGACACTGGCGGGCGACAAGCAGATGGTGCTGGCCGACGGCAAGGTGCTGTTCCAGGGCCAGGAGGTCGCCTACGTGGTCGCCAAGGACCGATACATCGCGGCGGATGCCGTTGAACTGGTTGAAGTTGAATACGAAGAACTCCCCGTTCTGACCGACCCGTTCGAGGCGCTGCAGTCGGACGTGGTCTTGCGTGAGGATCTGGAACCCGGGGCGGACGGCGCGCATGGTCCGCGCAAGCACCACAACCACATCTTCACTTGGGAAGCGGGCGACAGGCAAGCGACCGAACAGGTGCTGGCCGAGGCCGACGTGGTGGCCGAAGAAGTGATTTATTACCACCGCACGCACCCCTGTCCGCTGGAGACCTGCGGCTGCGTGGCCAGTATGGACAAGGTGAACGGGAAGCTGACGCTTTACGGCACATTTCAGGCGCCGCACGCCATCCGCACCGTGGTCAGCCTGATCTCGGGGATTGAAGAGCACAATATCCGTGTGATCAGCCCGGACATCGGCGGTGGCTTTGGCAACAAGGTGGGCGCCTATGCGGGCTATGTCTGCTCGGTCGTCGCATCCATAGTCACCGGCGTGCCCGTGAAGTGGGTCGAAGACCGGATGGAAAACCTGATGACCACGGCTTTCGCCCGCGACTACTGGATGAAAGGCAAGATCAGCGCGACCAAGGATGGCAAGATTACCGGGCTTTGGTGCCACACGACGGCGGACCATGGCGGCTTCGACGCTTGCGCCGACCCCACCAAGTTTCCGGCGGGCTTCATGAACATCTGCACCGGATCCTACGATATACCGGTGGCTTATCTGTCCGTTGACGGGGTCTATACCAACAAGGCGCCGGGCGGTGTCGCCTACCGCTGCTCGTTCCGGGTGACCGAGGCGGCCTATTTCATTGAACGCATGATCGAGGTTCTGGCGATCGAGTTGGGTATGGATGCCGCCGAATTGCGCCGGATCAACTTCATCAAGAAGGAGCAGTTCCCCTATCAGTCGGCACTCGGTTGGGAGTACGACTCGGGCGACTATCACACCGCGTGGGACAAAGCGCTTGAGGCCGTGGGCTACGAAGACCTGCGCAAGGAACAGGCCGAACGCATCGAAGCCTTCAAGAACGGCGAGACGCGGAAGCTTCTGGGCATCGGTCTGACCCACTTCACGGAAATCGTGGGCGCCGGGCCGGTCAAGAACTGCGATATCCTCGGCCTTGGGATGTTCGACAGTTGCGAGATCCGTATCCACCCGACAGGCTCCGCGATTGCGCGCCTCGGCACGATCAGCCAGGGGCAGGGGCACGCGACGACGTTTGCGCAGATCCTTGCAACCGAGATCGGCTTGCCGGCCGACTCGATCACCATCGAAGAAGGCGACACCGATACTGCGCCTTACGGGCTCGGCACCTACGGGTCGCGCTCCACCCCGGTGGCAGGTGCGGCAACCGCCATGGCAGGGCGGAAGATCCGTGCCAAGGCGCAGATGATCGCGGCGTATCTTCTGGAGGTGCACGATGACGACGTGGAGTTCGATGTGGACCGTTTCGTGGTCAAGGGCGCACCCGAGAAGTTCAAGACGATGAAGGAAATCGCCTTTGCCGCTTACAATCAGGCCATTCCGGGGATCGAACCGGGTCTGGAAGCGGTGAGCTATTACGATCCGCCCAACATGACCTATCCCTTCGGCGCCTATATCTGCGTGATGGAAATCGACGTGGACACGGGCGAGCATGAAATCCGGCAGTTCTATGCGCTGGACGATTGTGGCACCCGGATCAACCCGATGATCATCGAAGGCCAGGTCCACGGCGGCCTGACCGAGGCGCTGGCCATAGCAATGGGTCAGGAAATCGCCTATGACAAGATGGGCAACGTCAAGACTGGCACGCTGATGGACTTCTTCCTGCCAACGGCTTGGGAGACGCCTAACTACACCACCGACCATACAACGACCCCGTCACCCCACCATCCGATAGGGGCCAAGGGCGTGGGCGAAAGCCCGAACGTGGGTGGTGTGCCGGCGTTTTCGAATGCGGTTCATGATGCCTTCCGGGCCTTCGGGCTTCTGAAAACCAATTTGCCTCATTACCAGTGGCTCATCTGTAAGAGGGAACATGATCTGGGCCTGCACGGGTAGTGTTTTCGTATTGCGCTTACGGCGAAATCCGACCAACCGGGGAGGGCTTCACCCTCCCCGGACCCCTCCCAGGATATTTTGACCAAGAAGAAGGGAGAGACGTTCAGGTGAGCCGGGAAAGCCTTCAATCCGATATGGCTGCCGAGGGATATGTGGCGTCCGATGAACTGGCAATGGCGCTGCATCTGGCGTTGGCTTTGGAGCGGCCGTTGCTGCTTGAAGGCGCAGCGGGTGTCGGCAAGACGGAAGTTGCACGCGTTCTGGCGGCCGCGAAGGGCACGAAGCTGATCCGGCTTCAGTGCTATGAGGGCCTGGATGCCGCGCAGGCTATCTACGAGTGGAATTACCAGCGGCAACTTCTCGCGATCCGAGCGGCCTCCGAAGCGAGCGAGACGGGGCGCGCCGTTGAAGACCGCATCTTTTCACGCGACTACCTGTTGGAACGGCCTCTTTTGCAGGCGATCACGCAAGATGTCTCGCCCATGCTTCTGATTGACGAGATCGATCGCGCGGACGAAGAGTTCGAGGCTTTTCTGCTGGAAATCCTTGCCGACTTTGCCGTCACGGTGCCTGAACTCGGCACGATCACGGCGACCACCAAACCGCATGTCATTCTGACGTCGAACGGCACGCGCGATTTGTCCGACGCCCTCAGGCGGCGCTGCCTTTATGCCTATGTCGATTATCCGGACGCGCAGACGGAATTGGCCATTCTGAAGGCGCGGTGTCAGGGCATTGAAGATCGGCTGGCCGCGCAGATTATCGGGTTTGTCCAGACGCTTCGCAAGGAAGAGCTGGAAAAAGTGCCGGGCATTGCCGAGACGCTGGATTTCGCGGCGGCGCTGATGGGCCTTGGGATCGCCGACCTGACGACCGATCCGGCGGCGCTTCAGGCGACGCTCACGACGCTTCTCAAGACACAATCCGACTGGGCCAATGTTACGACGGAAGTGGCTCAGCGCATCGCGGGCCGTGCGGCATGACCCGTGTGACCCGCTTTGCCGGACGCGACCCGGGGCCCGCCGCGCGGATGGCGGGGTTCATGTCGCATCTGCGAGAAAACGGGTTTCGTTTGGGTGTCGCCGAAGCTGACGTCGCACTGGACGCACTCACCTATGTTGAGGCCGTGCACCCCGATCAGACGCGTGCGGCGCTGAAGGCGGTGTGTACCGGATGCGCGGAAGAGGCGGAGCGCTTCGACGACCTCTTTGATGCCTTCTGGATGGATTTGGGGCGGGTTCGGCAGAAGACCGTGCCGACGCCGCCTGCTCAAAAGGCAAGCGACAGCGTGCAGTCTTCGCGCGATGCCAAGGGGCAGGATGCCAGCGGCGCCGGTCAGTCGACTGCGCCCGATGGTGGTGACGATGACGCGGAAAGCGACGGGACCGGCAAGATGATCGCGACCAAGGCGCGCAATCTCAGCCGCCGCGACCTGCGCGATTTGGTCCGCGCAGAGGATATTGCCGAGGCGGAGGCCGTCGCGCGCCGCCTAGGCGTGGCGCTTCGCGACCGCCGTTCGCGCCGCCGGATTGCGGCGAGAAAGGGCGACCGGTTGCACTTTCGGAAGACCATCCGAAAGAGCCTTACCACAGGTGGTGAGCCGCTTCGACTGATCCGCAAGAAGCGGCCCGATCGCGCGCGGAAAATCGTGGCTCTTTGCGATGTCTCCGGCTCGATGAGCGTTTATGCGCAGGTCTTCCTGGCCTTTCTGGCGGGCCTCATGCGCGGCGATCCTACCGCGGATGCGTATCTCTTTCACACGCGCCTTGTGCGCATCACCGAGGCGCTGCGTGACAAGGATACGCTCCGCGGCATCGGACGGATGTCGCTGATGGCGGACGGCTTCGGCGGCGGCTCGAAAATCGGTGAAAGCCTTGGGCGCTTTGCCGAGACCTATGCCCGCCGTTTCGTGGATGGCCGGTCGGTCGTCATTATCCTGTCCGATGGGTACGATACCTCTGCGCCTGCGCGTCTGGACGCGGCCCTGGCACGGCTTCGGAAGCGGGGTTGCCGGATCATATGGTTGAACCCGCTCAAAGGCTGGAAGGATTACGAACCTGTTGCCGCTGGCATGGCCGCGGCGCTGCCGCACCTAGATCTCTTCGCGCCTGCCAACACGCTCGCTGATCTGGCGGCGCTCGAATGGGAGTTGACGCGGTTATGACGCCTGCCGAAGTCCTCTCGACCGATCTTGCCGAAACCGCACAGGACCTTCGTGCGCGCGACGAGCCCTTTGCCTTTGCAACGATTGTCCGCACCGTTGGCGTGACGGCTGCGAAACCAGGCGCAAAGGCGATTATAAATGCCGATGGAACGATCGTGCGGGGCTTTCTCGGCGGGGGATGCACCCGGGGCGCAGTGAAGCGCGCCGCCCTTGCGGCAATCGAAACCGGCGCACCACGCCTGATTTCGGTCACGCCCGAGGAGCTTCTGGCTGAAATGGGTGTGGAGCCGGGTGTCGAGGCAGACGGCATAACCTACGCCAAGAACGGATGTCCTTCGCGCGGGACGGTCGATATCTTTGTCGAACCCTGCCTGCCGATGCCCGAACTCGTTGTGTTGGGCGGATCGCCCGTGGCAGAGGCCCTGGCCGATCTTGCCCCGCAGTTTCACTGGAGCGTGGCGCGCGAGGCTGCCGCCGCGCCCACGGCCCCGCGTCTGCGCGTCATCGTGGTCGCGACTCAGGGCCAAAACGATCTGGGCGCGCTGAAGGCGGCCATGGAAAGTCGCGCCGACCATCTGGCCTTTGTTGGGAGCCGGAAGAAGTTCGCGGCACTGTCGGAGAAACTCGCTGATGCCGGTGTTGCGCAGGACCGGATTGAGGCGGTTTCGGCCCCCGCTGGCCTCGACATCGGAGCGGTTACGCCCGAGGAAATCGCGCTCTCAATCTTGGCCGAACTGATACAGGTGCGGCGTCGAGACCTTACACCGCCTAAAGTACTATGAAACGGCTCTATGCGTTCCTGAGAGCCTGTGTCACACTTACACCCAAGCAGGCCGAGCATCTGGCCCGCATCAGGTTCCCCTGTTGCTAGAAGAAAGGGACAAGCCATGGAATTGGCGGACGAAATTCGTATCAATGCTCCGAAAGACGCTGTCTATGCAGCGCTGAATGACCCTGAGGTCTTGCAGCAATGCATTCCTGGCTGCGAGGAACTCATCAAGCATTCAGACACCGAATTGGAAGCAAAGGTGGTCCTGAAGGTCGGACCTGTGAAGGCCCGCTTCGGTGGGAATGTCGAGTTGGACACCACGGGCGCACCGGATGCGTTTTCGCTTTCCGGCCAAGGCAGCGGCGGCGCGGCGGGTCATGCCAAGGGCGGCGCCGATGTTACGCTGACTGAAGATGGCGACGAGACGATCCTGCGCTATGAAGCCAAGGCCGAGATCGGCGGCAAGCTCGCGCAACTGGGCAGTCGTCTGATCCAGAGCACGGCCAAGAAACTGGCGGCAAAGTTCTTCACGTCCTTTGCAGAAGTGATGGCTGAGGATCGGGTCGCGTAAGGTCTCAACCGGCGAGCAAAGCCCGAATGGACGACTTGGCGCCGATGTCGACAAGCGCTGTGTAATGGCGCGTCACCGCGGCGCGAAATCCGTCGTGGTGCGTGAGGTCAGCACCGAATACGGCCTCAAAAGCCAAGAGCGCGGCGACCTTGTCTTCTGGTTCATTGGCCCCGTCGCTCGCTGATTTCAGCTCAGCGGCCAGCGGATCGCGGACATCGATTGCCGCACCAGCCTCATCAACCCCGCCGACATAACGCATCCAAGCCGCCACGGCGAGGCAAAGGCCCTTGGGGATGTGCCCATTCGCAAGATTATCCCGGATGGTGCCGAGGATTCGCTGGGGCAGCTTCTGGCTGCCGTCCATGGCGATTTGCCATGTCCGGTGGTGCAGCGCGCGGTCTTGGTAGCGGGTCATCAGCCGCCAACAATACGCCATCAGGTCTTCGCCTTCTGGCTGGGCAACGGTTGGCAGGATCTCGTCAGTCCAGAGCCGTTCGCAGAAAGCGGAGAAGTCCGGATCGGCCACGGTGTCGGCAATGGTCTCGAAGCCAGCAAGGTAGCCAAGATAGGCTAGCGCCGAATGCGTCCCGTTCAGGCACCTGAGCTTCATTGTTTCATGCGCGTCGACATGACTGACAAACTGCGCCCCGGCGCGGTCCCATGCAGGACGACCGGCGGTGAAGTCGTCCTCGATCACCCATTGCCGAAACCTCTCGTGCATGACGGCAGCGGGGTCGTGGATGCCGGTCTGCGCCGCCAACCTGTCGATGTCCGCTGGCGTTGTCGCAGGTGTGATCCGATCGACCATTGTGGCCGGAAAGCGCGCTTCGCTGGCAATCCAATCGGCCAGCGCGGTGTCATGATGCTGCGCGAAATCCAGCACCACATTCCGCACCAGCGCGCCGTTCGACGGGAGGTTGTCACAGGATAGTACCGTGAAGGCATCGCACCCGGCTTCTCGGCGCTTTGAGAGCGCGGCAACAAGAAAACCGATTGCGGACCGGGGTGTCGCCATATGCGCGAGGTCGTGCGCGATGTCCGGATGGTCAAGGTTCAAACGTCCTGCCGCGGGATCGTGGCAGTATCCCTTCTCGGTGATCGTCAGCGACACGACGGAAATGGCCGGGTCCGCCATGGCGGTGACAACCGCCGCCGGGTCCTCTGGCGCGACCATAACGTCGACGATGGATCCGATCACCTGAGGTTCCATGCCTGCCTCGCTCAAGGTCACCGAGGTGTAGGCGCCACCTTGCGGGCCAAGCTGGTCGCGCGCGGTCGCGCTTCGCAGGCTCACTGCGATGATGCCCCAATCACCGCCCGCTGCGGCCATCGCTTCGTCCGTGTAGACGGCATTGAAGGCCCGGAAGAAAGCACCGGGCCCCAGATGCACGATGCCGGGGCGCGGGGCAGGTCCGCTTCGCGTCAGCCGGGGAAGAGTCACAGGTTATAGGCCGATTTTGCGAGTGAATAGCTCAGGTCTTTTGCGACTTCGAACGCCTCCGTTTCGCGCAACCGACCGGTGCCGACCAGCGTGGCCAGATAGGCGCAGTCAGACCGCCGCGCGACGTCGTGGCGCGCCGGGATCGAGCAAAACGCGCGTGTGTCGTCATTGAAGCCCGCGGTGTTGTAGAACCCGCAGGTTTCTGTCGTGGCCTCGCGGAACCGCTTGATCCCCTCGAAGCTGTCAAAGAACCACCAGGGTGGACCGAGCTTCAGTACTGGATAGGCCCCGGCCATCGGGGCAAGCTCACGCCCATAGGCGGTTTCGTCCAGCGTGAAGAGAATGATCGTCAGGCCCGGCTCCATGCCGATCGCATCCAGAAGCGGTTTCAACGCGGCCACATAATCGGTTCGGCCTGGGATATCGAACCCCTTGTCGCGCCCGTGTCGCTGGAAGACCCGGGCATTGTGGTTCCGGCGCGAACCGGGGTGGATCTGCATTACCAGCCCGTCGTCCAGGCTCATTCGCGCCATTTTTGTCAGCATGTGGCCCCGGAAAACGTCTGCCTCTTCGGCAGTAGTTGCCCCTGCAAGGGCTTTCTGAAACAGCGCCTCGGCGTCAGCAGTCGCAAGGTCCTCGGTCCGCGCGCTCGGGTGCCCGTGATCCGTCGCCGTTGCGCCGAATTCCTTGAAGGCCGCGCGGCGATTGCGGTGCGCGGCCAGATACCCTGCCCAGGAGGACGTATCTTCGCCCGTCATCTCCCCTAACGCGCGGACGTTGTCGGCAAATCCCTCGAACTCGGGATCGACGACGGCATCGGGCCGATAGGTTGTGACGATGCGCCCGGTCCAGCCGCTTTCACGGATCATTCGATGCCACCGCAAATCGTCCAGCGCACCTTCGGTCGTTGCCAACACCTCGACGTTGAAGCTTTCGAAGAGCGCGCGGGGGCGATAGGCCTCGGTCGCGAGCTTGGCCTCGATATGATCGTAGTAGTGATCCGCCGTCTCAGTGCTCAGAGGCACGTCCAACCCAAAGACGTGCTCGAATGAATGGTCCAGCCACATCGCAGAAGGCGTGCCGCGAAAGAGATGGAAATGCTCTGCAAACCTGCGCCAGATTGCACGCGGATCGGTTTCGACCGGGCCGCCGTCGATGCGTGGAACGCCGAGTGCATCCATGGGAACGCCTTGGCTTGCCAGCATCCTGAAAACATAGTGATCGGGGACGACGAATAACTCTGCTGGGTTCGGAAAGCGCTTGTCTTCAGCGAACCACACGGGGTCGCAATGCCCATGCGGGCTAATGATGGGCAGGTCCCTGACGCTTTCGTAAAGCGCCCGCGCCTGATCGCGCAAAGCCGGGTCGGTTGGAAAAAGCCGATCGGGATGGGTCAGTGTCATCTTCGCTCCGGTCCGGGGGATTTATGTGTCAGCACGCGCGTTTCCGAAGAGGTTCGGAACTTGCCGCGCAGAGAAGGCCATCGACACGGACAAGGCAACAGGAAATCTCGATCCGGTGGGTTGCTGCGGCATCAGAACTTGGCTCGTGCCCCACGTTCTTCGCGGCTCAGTTTGGCCTAGACTACGCTTGGTCGAACCTTACCGTCTCGACGATCGAACGCAGCTGATTTGGTGAGCCGAAGTCCGCCTCACTTTTGGAGCTCTTTGATCTCCTCGGAAATCCATACCGGCTTGTATTGCCAATTTGAGGCGCTCCCGGTTTAGGGAAAAAGTTCTCCGGTCAAGCCGCTTCCGCCATCCGGTGCAGTGTATCCAAATCCAGAATGACGACGGTCAGGATGCCATCCAGCGCAATGACCTTTTCCCGCCGCAACTGGCTGAACGCACGACTGACGGTCTCGGTCGACAGGCCAAGGTAGTCGGCAATGTCGGCGCGGCACATCGGCAGCTTGAACTGCGTGTACTGGCCCACGGGTTCGCCGATGCGTGACGCCAATGCCGTAAGAAAGGCGGCCAGTCGTTCCACGGCGGATTTTTGCCCTAGCAAGACGAAATGGTCATGCATTGCGGCGATCTCGCGCATGGCGGCTTTGACAAACCCCGCGTGAAGCGCGGGGTCTTCGCCGTCGGGCGAAATCAACTGTTGCATCCGATAGGGTTGAAGACGGCATGGCGTGAGCGCCCTGCAGCTTGCACTGTATTCGCCTTCGAAAGGGTACCCTATGACATCGCCAGGAAAACTGAAGGAAATGACCTGACGCCGCCCGTCCTCGAAGTATCTCGAGAGGCGAAGAGCACCGGATTTCACTTGAAAGACTTGTGACGCGGGGTCGCCCTGGCGGAACAAATTGGTGTCAGGTTCAAGGGTCAACTCGTTGATTTTGCGTGTGTACTTCGAAGATGGCTGAGGAAGAATTGCATCGCAGCCGGGATGGTCGAGTGTGATGTACATTTTTTGGCCCCCAAAGGATTGGATAGGCCATGTTGTCGAGCGAACGTCACCGCCTGACCCTTGGTTGCGTCGCAAATTGTATCGATTTGTATCCGGACGCAGATCCCAGGCCGACGGATTGACCGACGTCAATGCCGACCCCTTCGGGCAACACTAAACTTGCGGCAAATAGCCAAGAACGGTGTCGCGCCCGCGATGCCGAAGGTGACGGAGGACCATATGACACAGAACATGGGAAGTCTCGACCGGATGGTACGTCTGGTCATTGGTTTGGTGCTGCTAGTCGCGCCGCTACTGAACTTGCCGGCCACTTGGTCAATCGCATGGTTGGCCTACGCAAGCATGGGTGTCGGCGCCATTCTGACAGTGACCGCGGTGATCGGGGTTTGCCCGCTCTATTCCGCTCTGGGGATAAGGACGTAGATCATGGAGCATGTTGAGTTGGACGTGAGCGAGCTGCCACGCATGGACATGACCGATGCGCCGACCGGCTGCTGTCCAAGGTTTGATCCCGAAGGCTGGGATGGGTTGCGTCTGCACTTCGAAGACAAGCTTTTCGTGCGGGCCACGACCCGGGGCATCATGCACGTCCCGCTGAACATGGGTGCGGTGTTCACGCGCGTTCAGTCGCGCATCGAAGATGCGGGCGCGCAAGACCCGCACCGGTACCTCGTTCTCAGCCGAGACCTGAGCGCAACCGAAGCCGAGCATTACTTCGCGGTCACGAAAGATGTCCCGGAAGAAGAATTGGTGACCATGAGCGGCGATTTCCTGACGCGTGTCTTCGAAGGCTCCTACGGTCACGCGAAGGAATGGGTGCATGAAATGGAAGTCGCGGCAACGGCTGCTGGCAAATCCGGAAAGCGCGTGTTCATGTTCTACACGACCTGCCCGAAATGCGCGCGGGAATATGGCAAGAACTATGTGGTAGGCTTCGTCGAAGTCTAACGGAATGAAGGACCGAAAAGCGATGAAAGACCAGGAACTCCAGATCTTGATCGACGAATTGGAATCCCGAAGCGACATGAGCCCGGCGGATTTTGACGGTGTCGCCAACGCGTTGATCTATCTGTTGCCCGAGGCTGCTTCGGAAACCAAAAACCTCGGGCGGACAGTCGGCACCACCGATGGGGCGATACTGATCGTTGATCATGCTTATCCGAACTGGGCCATCCACATCCGCGGGCGGGCCAATGACAAGGATGGGCATTGGAGTTGCACACTTCGCGAAGGCGGCATGCGCGACAACGATGCCGTCATGGGGGCGGGCCGGTCTCCGGTTCTTGCCCAGGCCGTCCTTGCAGCCGCGTTTCGGTTGACGGCAAATCTGAAGCGGCTTTAGCGAAAGGCTTCAACCGGCGCTTTTGTCTGTTACTGTCCGTTCGCGTTTTCCGACCCGAATTCTTCGAGCAATTTCGTGACCGTCGCATCGTCCACCTGCCCGAAGGTCCGATAGGCGGCGCCAACCGCGCCATAAGTCAAGTCACTGAGCGATATGACCGTGTCTGCAAGCCCTTTCAGCTGACCCGCGAATTCGTCGGGCGCCACCGGAACGGCCACGATGATCTTCGACGGGTCGCGCGTTTTCAGCGCTTTGAGACTCGCCAGCAAAGTCGAACCCGTCGCAACCCCATCATCAACGACGATCAGCGTCTTTCCTTCAAGGTCCGGTCGGGCGCGACCGCCCAGGTACTTGTCGCGGCGGCGCTCGATTTCGGGCAGTAACGCCTTGCCCATATCCTCGACATCCGCTTTCGACAGGCGAAATTGATGTGCGACACTCTGGTTCACGGTCACATGCGGCGTATCGCCGTCCGTCACGGCACCAACGGCCAGTTCGGGCTGGCCAGGAGCGCCGATCTTGCGGACCAACACCAGATCCATGGGCAAACCATGCGCGGAACAGATTTCTGCGGCGACCGGCACACCGCCTCGCGGAAGGGCAATGACGACTGTGTTCGAAGCGTCCACGTCCTTGAGTTCAGCGGCAAGTCGCCGTCCTGCGTCAGCTCGATTGTCAAAGATCATGCGGCAAATCCCGGATGGCACGTCTTTGCTCAGGATAACAAGCAAAACGAAGGCTTGGATTGACGCATCTCAAATTCATTTCGCTTTGCCCGAGGCACAGTCAAACAAAAGAGGAATACCGCCGTTTTGTCAGCGATACTGACGATAACCCTCAGTCCAGCCTTGGACTATGCCACCTCGGTTCCACGGATCCGTCCGGACGAAAAGCTTTATTGCAGCCCACCCCGGATCGATCCAGGTGGCGGCGGTGTGAACGTGGCGCGGGCCATCGGCAAGCTTGGGGGCGGGGCGACGGCATTCGTTGTCTCGGGGGGACCGACCGGCGCGCGCTTGCTCGAACTCCTCAAGGGCGAGGGTATCGACGTTTGCGCCTACAACGTCGAAGGTGAGACCCGTTACAGCTTTGCCGTAACCGATGAATTGACCGGCGAACAGCAACGCTTCAGCCTGCCGGGTGAGCCGCTGACTGCGAGCGAAGCCGGTGACTTACTGGACGCAATCGGTGAAGCGGTGCCCGACAACGGCTATGTCGTTCTCAGCGGTGGCGTTGCTCCGGGATTACCCGACACCTTTCCGCAGGATATCCAAGCCCACATCGCGCGCAAGACCGAGTTTTTCGTCATCGACACATCAAAAGCGCCGTTGGAGCGGTTAGTCTCCAGTCCGACAACTCCACCATTCCTGCTGCGCCTCGACAGAAAAGAAGCCGCCAAGGTCGCGCATCGCAAAATGGAAACCATTGATGACAGTTTGATCTTCGCGACCTCTCTGGTCTCCCGGGGCGTGGCGCGGCACGTCGTGACCGGGCGTGGGGCGGAAGGGTCCATCATGGTGACCCCGTCGAGCCGCTACTTCTGTCACGCGCCAAGGGTCCCCGTCAAAAGCAAGATCGGGGCCGGGGACGCGCTTGTGGGATCGCTGGTTTACGCCCTTTCACGCGGCGAGCCGCCCGATCAGGCGCT
>JAAUYH010025996.1_pt1 | contig 16327 bp, 15 predicted proteins | sample 7278061 | NCBI WGS metagenome assembly JAAUYH01 (sample SAMN14350203, study PRJNA611818) | marine sediment metagenome | isolation source: surface marine sediment (0.6m) | place: French Polynesia: Moorea | collected 2018-08 | reverse complement strand
TCAACGTCATCGGCGGCATCATCATCGGGACCGCTCAGCAGGAGCTGAGCTTCGGCGAGGCGGCGGAGACCTATACGCTGCTCACCGTCGGCGACGGCCTGGTGACCCAGATCCCGGCGATCGTGGTCTCCGTCGGCGCCGGCATGCTGGTGTCCAAGGCCGGCGCGACCGTGTCCGCCGACAAGGCAGTGTTCGGCCAGTTGGGCAGCTATCCGAAAGCCCTGGCGCTGGCCGCCGTGCTGATGATCTGCCTGTCCTTGCTGCCCGGCATTCCGATGGTCCCGTTCCTGGCACTGGCCGGCGCCACCGGCGGCATGGCCTGGCATCTGTCGCGATCGCGGGCCCAGGCCGCCGAGGCCGAGACCGCCCGTGTCGCCGAGGAGGCCGCCGCCTCGCCGGTCGCCGAGGAGCCGATCGCCAACGCGCTGCAGATCGACCAGATCCGGCTGGAGCTCGGCTATGGCCTGCTGTCGCTGATCAACAACGAATCCGGCCAGAAGCTGACCGACCAGATCAAGGGCCTGCGCCGGCAGCTGGCCGCCGATATGGGCTTCGTGATGCCGTCGGTGCGCATCCAGGACAATCTGCAGCTGCCCGCCAATGGCTACGTCATCCGGGTGAAGGAGATCGAGGCCGGCAGCGGCGACGTCCGGCCCGGCATGCTGCTGGTGATGGATCCGCGCGGCGAGGCGATCACCCTGCCCGGCGAAGCGACCACCGAGCCGACCTTCGGTCTTCCGGCCATGTGGATCGACTCCGCCAATCGCGACGAGGCGATGTTCAAGGGCTACACGGTGGTCGACGCCCAGACCGTCCTGACCACCCATCTGACCGAGGTGATCAAGGACCAGATGCCGGACCTGCTGTCCTTCGCCGAGACCCAGAAGTTGCTGGACGAGCAGGAGTCCGAACAGCAGAAGCTGATCGCCGACGTCATCCCGAACCAGATCACCGTCGGCGGCCTGCAACGGGTGCTGCAGAACCTGCTGTCCGAGCGGATCTCGATCCGCGACCTGCCGGCGATCCTGGAAGGCGTCGCGGAGGCCTGCGGCTACACCCGCAACATGACCGCCATCACCGAGCATGTCCGGGCCCGGCTGGCGCGGCAGATCAGCGCCGAGAACACCAACGAGAACGGCATCATCCCGCTGATCACGCTGTCGCCCGATTGGGAACAGGCCTTCGCCGAGGCGATCGTCGGCGAGGGCGACGAGCGGCAGCTGGCCATGGCGCCGTCGCGGCTGCAGGACTTCATCAACGCCGTGCGGCAGACCTTCGAGCGGCACGCCATGCTGGGCGAGAGCCCGGTGCTGATGACCAGCCCCGGCATCCGGCCCTATGTGCGCTCGATCGTCGAGCGGTTCCGCCCGACCACGGCGGTGATGTCGCAGAACGAGGTCCACGCCAAGGCGCGGATCAAGACGCTGGGGCAGATCTGATGAGTGCGAGAAGAGAGGCCGGCCCGTGCGCCTGAAGACCTTCACCGCCCCGACGGCGACCATGGCCATGGCCGAGATCCGCGCCGCGCTGGGCGATGACGCCATCATCGTGGCGACCCGCGAGGACGGCGGTTCGGTCCGGGTCACCGCGGCCCTGGACACGAGCGACATCGCGTCCTCGGAGCCGAGCCTGGCGACGACCACCGACGTGATCTTCGAGGCGCTCCGCCGCAACGGCGTGCCCGCCGCCCTCAACGACACGCTGGTCGAGTTGGCCGAGGAACTGGAGACCGGCGAGCCGGTCGCGACACTGGCCGCCGCGCTGGACCGCGCCTTCCGCTTCCGCCCGCTGGACCCGACCGGCGACCGCCGGGCCCGGATGCTTGTGGGCCCGCCCGGCGCCGGAAAGACCCAGACGATTGCCAAGCTGGCCGCCGAGGCGGTGACGGAGGGTCTTCGCGTCGCGCTGCTGACCACCGATTCCGAGCGCGCCGGCGGCGATGCCCGGCTCGCCGGGCTCGCCAAGGCCATGGGCCTGTCTCTGATGACGGTGGACGATCCGGACACCCTGGCAGCCGGGCTGATCGGCGTCGAAGGGTACGACCGGGTGCTGATCGACAGCATCGGCGCCAACCATCTCGACATCGCCGAGATGGAAGCCATGGGCCGGTTCCTGATGTGCGGAGACATCGAGGCGGTTCTGGTGCTGCCGGCCGGCATCGATCCGGGAGAAGCCGGCGACATGGCGCGGATCTTCGGGGAATTCGGCGTCGGGCGATTGATCTCGACCCGGCACGACATGTCCCGCCGCATGGGCAGCACCCTGGCGGCCGCCGACGCCGCCGGGCTTGCCTTTGCCGCGTTCAGCCGCACCGCCCGGATCAAGGACGGGCTGATCGCCGCCGATGCCGTGGGCCTGGCGCGGATCATCCTGCATGGCGGCAGCACCGCCGCCGAAACCCATCGAACCGGAGCCTGACCGATGTCGTCGTCCCGCCAATCCGACGCAGCCAAGCAGAACCGGCTGATCGCCGTTGCCAGTGGCAAGGGCGGAGTCGGCAAGACCTGGTTCGCGATCACCCTGGCGCACGCCCTCGCCCGTCTCGACCGGCGGGTGCTCCTGTTCGACGGCGATCTCGGCCTCGCCAATGTCGACATCCAGCTCGGGTTGATGCCCAAGCGCGACCTCGGCTCGGTGCTGGATGGCGAGATCAGCCTCGGGGGCGCCCTGATGTCCTACAAGGAAGGCGGCTTCGACATCCTCGCCGGGCGCTCGGGGACCGGCAACCTCGCCGGGTTGTCGGCACCGCGACTCGCCGCCCTGGTCATCGATCTGGAGAAGCTCGCCGTCGGCTATGACCACGTGATCATGGATCTGGGCGCCGGGCTGGAGCGCACCATCCGGCTGCTCGCCACGCGCGCCGGCATGATCCTGGTGCTGACCAACGAGGAGCCCACGGCGCTGACCGACGCCTACGCCTTCATGAAGGTCATGCGCGGCGAGCACCCCGATGCCGATATCCGGATCGTCGTCAATGCCGCCGCGACGCCGCGTGACGGCGAGAAGACCTACGAAACCCTGGCCAAGGCGGCGAAGAGCTTCCTCAGCCACAGCCCGCAGCTGGCGGGGATCATCCGCAGCGATCGCAACGTCCCGGCCGCCGTGCGGGCACAGACCTCGCTTCTGGTGCGCTCGCCACACAGCGAGGCCGCCGCCGATGTCGAGGGCATTGCCGAGCGGCTGGCGGCGGCGCGATGAGCACCTCCCAGGTTCCGCCGGCGGGCGCGCCCGCCTCGCCAGCGGCCGGCGCCGCCGGTCTGGTGTCGGTCGCGAGCGAGATCATCAGGCTGCCGCAGGAGTTGGCGGCCCGGTTGCTGCAGTCACCGAGAACCGTATTCCTGACCGGCACCGTCACCGGACAAGGCAAGGACGGCGCGCTGCAGATCCGCAGCCAGCTCGGCGAGATCGCCGTGAAGGCCGGAACGCCGATACCGGCGGACCGGCAGATCAGCCTTCAGATACCGCCGCTGTCCGGCAAGGCCGCCAGCCTGACCCCGGCACAGCTCGTCCGCACTCCGATTCCGGTCAATCTCCTGTTGGCAAAGCCGTCCGCCGCACCGCAAGCGAGCGCATCCCAGCCCGCGGGACCGCAGCCCACCACGCAGCCGGGCACCGCGCCCGCTGCCGCGGATGGTCAAGACATCCCGCAGGCGCCACCCCGCACGACGGCGCAATCCGCTCCGCTTACCGCGGGCTCCGTCACCGCCAGGCCATCCCCGGCTCTGCCGCCGGCGGTCCAGACACCATCGGCGCCGGCACCCGCCGCGACGCAGACCGTCGCGCCTCCCGCCGGCCCCACCCCCGGGCAGGGCCCGGTCGCCGGCGGCGCGTCAACGACACAGCTGCCCGGCGGCCTTCAGACAGCGCCAACGGCATCGATTCCGGCCGCACCCTCGCCGGCTCCGGCAGGCGGCGCGCCCGCCGCGGCAACACCGCAGCTGGGCCGGCCCGCACTCTCGGCCCAGGTGGTGACGCAAGCGGGCACCGGCGGCCCCGCACCCCACCCGACGCCGCAGCCGCCACCCGCATCGGGCGGTCCGGGCGCCCAGGCGGCACCGACGGGTGCCGCCCCCACATCGGCCACCCCGACATCGGTCGCTCCCACACCGACGGCCGCTACCACGCCCACTGCGGCGGCGCCAGTCTCGACGGGAACCGCGGCCGCCACGGCGGCGCCGGCCGAGGCCGGGCGCATGGCGGCGCCGACGACGATGGCGGCACGGCCGCCGGTTTCCGCGCCACCGGCAGCACCGGAAGCGCCGATTCCGGTCGAGTCGGCCCGGCGGGTCCCGGCCCTGCGGGAAGCGGTCGCTGTGTTGACCGCCAGCGACCCTGCGCTCGCCACCCAGTTCGTACGCTCCGTCATCCCGCAGGCCGGCACGCAACTTGCCGCGACCCTGTTGTTCTTCCTGGCAGCGACCCGGGGAGGCGACATCCGTGGCTGGATGGGCGACCGGGTAGCGTCGCGCCTTGACGAGTCCGGCCGCGCCGACCTGTTGCCGAAACTGTCGGCGGAACTGGCCACGACCACGAGACCGGCGCCGGACCCGTCCTCCGGCGAATGGCGGTCACAGACGATCCCGCTCTACCAGGACGCGGATATCGGCGGCTTGTCGTTGCATGTGCGCCAGGCCGGCGACGAGGGCAGCGCACGGGCCGACGCCGAGGAGGGCGGCCACCGCTTCCTCATAGACATGGATCTGAGCCGTCTGGGTCCGCTTCAGCTGGACGGGCTGGTCCGGGACAAGCGGCTCGATCTCACGCTTCGAAGCCAGGCCGCCTTGCCCGAATCGATGCGCCAGGACATGCGCACGCTGTTCCGAGAGGCGAGTGAAACCGTCGGCCTGCAGGGCGGCCTGACCTTCCAGGCCGGCGGCCATGACTGGGTGGCCATGGCGGCGGTGAGGGGGTGATCACCGTGATCCGGTCGTTGGGCCGGGCGCGGCGACGAGATTGCGACAGTGCTGCCCGCTAACGCGGGGATGACGACGGCTGGGCGCGGTGAGTGACGGCCATCGGCGCGACGGCCGCCCAGCTACCCTTCCGATTCCCCCGCGCTTCGCCTGATGTGCGATGTGACGGCGATCTCGTCGAGGATCGCGGTCTCGCGGCGGGCCCGGCGCAGCTGGGCGTTGCGGTCGCGGTCCGACTGGGCGATCTCGTACTTCTTCAGGTCCCGGTACGACTCCGCGATGTCTTTGCTGGCCGCGGCGATCTGGCGCTCGACCTGCTCGCGCGACTCGGTCAGGTGCTCGCGGCGCATCTGCACCGCCTTCATGTAGTTGGCGAAGTCGGTGCCGGAGGCACTGCCATTGCCGACGACGGCGCGTTCGCGGTCGACATCCTCGTCCAGCCGGCGGAGCTCGAGGCTGAGCCGCTCGGCCAGGGATTCAAGATCGGCGAGCGCTCGACGCTTCTCGTCGAGCTGCCACCGGTGGACCCGTATGACACTGTGGAGGGAACTCATGCGGCATTTCCTTCTTGCGACACCTCGGGTTCGACGGATTCGGGGTCCGTCTTTCCGGTTATCGAAGCCAGCCTGGCGTAACACTCGTCCAGGCCGGCCCGCTCTCCCTTGTCCTGGGCGAGGAAGGCCTCCAGGGCCGGATACAGCCGGATGGCCTCATCGACCGCCGGATCCGCGCCCTTCCTGTAGGCGCCCAGGCGAATCATCTCGGCCATGTCCTCATAGGTCGACAGGTGCCGGCGCGCCTCGGCGATCACCGCATTCTCGGCCGCGGTGTTGCAGTCCGGCATGGTGCGCGAGATCGAGCGCAGCACGTTGATGGCCGGATAGCGGCCGCGCTCGGCGATCTGGCGATCGAGCACGATATGCCCGTCGACAATGCCCCGGACCGCGTCGGCGATCGGCTCGTTGTGGTCGTCGCCCTCCACCAGGACCGTGAACAGCCCGGTGATCGCGCCCGGCCCGGCACCGGGCCCGGCCCGCTCCAGCAGCTTCGGCAGTTCACTGAAGGCGGTGGGCGGATAGCCCTTGGAGGTCGGCGGCTCGCCGGCCGACAGACCGATCTCGCGCTGCGCCATGGCAAAGCGGGTGACGCTGTCCATCAGGCAGAAGACATGCTTGCCGGCGTCCCGGAATCCCTCCGCCACCGACATCATGGTGTAGGCGGCCTGTCGGCGCATCAGCGGCGATTCGTCGGAGGTGGCGACCACCACGACGCTGCGCGCCAGCCCTTCGGGGCCGAGATCGTCGGCGATGAATTCCTGCACCTCGCGGCCGCGCTCGCCGACCAGGCCGATGACGTTGACGTCGGCATCGGTGTAGCGGGCCAGCATCGACATCAGCACCGACTTGCCGACGCCGGAACCGGAGAAGATGCCCATGCGCTGGCCGCGGCAGCAGTTGACGAATCCGTTGAGCGCGCGCACCCCGACATCGATCTTGCCGCCGACCCGTTCGCGCATGTGGGCGGCCGGGGGCTGGTTGCGCAGCGGCACGGGCTTGCCGCCCAGCGGCAGCGGACCCTTGCCGTCGATCGGCTCGCCCAAGGCGTTGATCACCCGGCCGAGCCAGCCCCGGCAGGGGTGGATGACCGGCTGGGCCTCGGCGACCTCGGCGACGCAGCCGATGCCGACGCCGTCCAGCGATCCGAAAGGCATCAGAAGGGCGCGCTCGTTGCGGAAACCGATGACCTCGCAGGGCACGCGGCGCCGGCCGCGCGCCAGCAGCACGCAGCGATCGCCGATCGACAATCGGCGCTCGATTCCGCTGACTTCCACGAGAAGGCCCAGGACCGCCGTTACCCGTCCGAACAGCCGGTATTCCCGGACGGCGTCGAACTCGTCGATCAATGCGGCAAGATTTGCGGGCAAGGCGGGGGTGTCCAGTCCTGGAATTTTTTTGGAACGCAGTGCCACGTTCCTTGTTCCTGAGATGATGCATTTTTCGGGTTAAATCTCGGTAAAACGGACCGTAAAAGTGTTAAGCAATTCACGACTTGTTAACTTTTGACCATTAACCTTTATTAATAGAGTAGGTAATTCTGACTGCAGCGGAGACAGGGCCATGCGCGTGCTGCTCGTTGAGGACGATAGCGCGACAGCGAAAAGCATCGAGCTGATGCTTCAGTCTGACGGATTCGTCGTCGACACCACCGATCTCGGCGAAGACGGCCTGGAGATCGGCAAGCTTTATGATTACGACATCATCATCCTCGATCTTCTCTTGCCGGATATCGACGGTTATGAGGTGCTGCGCCGACTGCGCGCCGCCCGCGTCGATACGCCGATCCTGATTCTCTCGGGCTTGTCCGAGCTGGATCACAAGATCAAGGGCCTCGGCTTCGGCGCCGACGACTACCTCACCAAGCCGTTCGACAAGCGCGAACTGGTGGCACGTATCCACGCCATCGTCCGCCGCTCGAAGGGCCATTCCGACAGCGTGATCAAGACCGGCCGCCTGACGGTCAATCTCGACACGCGCACGGTCGAGGTGGACGGTGCCCCGTTGCACCTGACGGGCAAGGAATACGGGATCCTCGAGCTCCTGTCCCTGCGCAAGGGCACCACGCTGACCAAGGAGATGTTCCTGAATCATCTCTATGGCGGCATGGACGAGCCGGAGCTCAAGATCATCGACGTCTTCGTGTGCAAGCTGCGCAAGAAGCTGACCGCCGCCACCGGTGGCGAGAATTACATCGAGACGGTCTGGGGCCGCGGCTATGTGCTGCGCGACCCGACGTCCGATTCGGTGGAAGAACCCGCCAAGCGGGCCGCCGCTGGCTGAACGTTCATAACCTTTGCTGGCCGGCCGCAGAAACGGCGGCGCCTGACCGGGCGCCGCCGTTTTGCGCGTTCCGGCGATGGACGGGTGAAGGCGACGCGCGCGGCGTCGACTATCCGGCGGCGGCCGCCCGCGCCGCGGTGGCGACCCCGGGCTGGGGACGGTACAAGTCCCGATGGCCGTCGATCGGTGCGAAGCTCTCGGTGATGCCGAACACGGTCTCGCCGCCGCCGAGATAGAGAATGCCGTCCTCGGGCATCAGCGCGGAAATCCGATCCAGTGTGGCGGCCCGGTCCGAGCGGCCGAGATAGATCAGCACGTTCCGGCAGAAGACCACATCGAAATGGCCGAGCGCGGACGGGTCGTCCAGCAGGTTGAAGGGCCTGAAGTCGACCATCCGCCGGATCTCGTCGGAGAGTTCCCACTTGTCGCCGATCTGGGTGAAGTATTTGACCAAATAGGTGATCGGCAAGCCGCGCTGGACCTCGAACTGGGTGTATAGCCCGGCATTGGCCTTCTCCAGCAGCTCGCCGGACAGGTCGGTACCGAGGATATCGATGGTCCAATCCTGCAGGCGCGCCTGCTCTTCGCGCAGCAGCATCGCCAGCGAATACGGCTCCTGGCCGGTGGACGACGCAGAGCACCAGATCCGCACATGGCGATTCGCCGCGCGCCGCTCCAGCAGCGACGGCAGCACCAGCTTCTTGAACTGCTGAAACGGGCGGCCGTCCCGGAAGAACGACGTCTCGTTGGTGACCATCGCCTCGGTGATGTTCGTCAACAGGCGCTCGTCGCCATCGGCGCACACCAGCGCCACCAGATCGTCGAGGCTCTTGACGTTCCACCTCCGGGCGACCGGCATCAGCCGCGTTTCCAGCAGGTAGGCGCTGTCCGGAGTCACCACGTGGCCGGACCGCTGCTTCAGAACCTTCTGCAGTGTCTCAAAGCTCTCGGCTTGCATGGGGCGTCCTCGGAAGTCTCGCTATGCCGCCGGGTCGGCGAATGTGCGGCCGGGCGCCGTCATAGCAGCCCGACCAGGCTGAACTTGCTCTCGATGATCTCGCTGTCGAAGGGCTTCATGATGTATTCGTTGGCGCCGGCGCCGAGCGCTTCCTTGATGCTCTCGACGCTGCTCTCGGTCGTGCACATGACGACCTTGGGGGCGCTGCCGCCCTCCATCTGGCGCAGTTCGCGCAGGAACTCGATGCCGTTCATCTCCGGCATGCTCCAGTCGAGCAGGATGGCGTCGGGCATCCGGCCTGAGCACCATTCCACCGCCTGGCGGCCGTCTTCCACCTCGTCACACTCGAATTTCAGCTCTTCGAGGATCTTGCGGGCGACCTTGCGCACGACACGGGAATCATCGACCACCAGGCAGGTCTTCATGCCCTGACCTCCCGACGGTCGCGATGCAATTCAGCTGCGCGGAAAAGGTGGTCCATGAAGCGATCCCGTGACCCCGATGGTGTGCCGCAAATCCGGGGCCGCGGCGGGACGCAGGGCCCTTGATTGGGTCGGGGAACGCTGTCAGAAAGTCATTAAGAAGCTGTAAAATGGGGGTTTTTCACAATCCTAGGCAGTCATGGCAAGGTCAGCTGCAGCCTCAGAGTCTCGCTCTCTGGCATGGAATGATCGACCGTCATGCCGAAACGCCGGGCGAACAATCCGGTGACATAGGCATGCACGGTTCGTGCCCCCAGCTCGTCCGGTGCCAATGTCCCCATCAGCGCCGCGTCCTGGTTCTCCCGCAGGCCGGCGTTGGTTCCTTGCGCTGCGATGGTCAACACCCGGCCACCACCGGACGGGTCCATGGCGACCGCAATCCGGCCGCCCTGGCTCAGCGCTTCATCCGCCATCACGACCAGGTTGAGCAGCACCTTGACCGTTCCCGGCGGCGGGCCCTCGGCGCCGAAATCCGGAGCCAGGTCCCACTCCAGCGTGACCTTGCCGCCCTCCAGATAGCCGGCGGCGATCTCCTTCGCCTCGTCCAGGCCAACCGCCGCCTGGGAGCCGGCGGCCCCGTAGCAGAGCCGGAAACACCGCAGCCGCCCGGCCGCACGGCGGCCGCTCTGGGCGATCAGACCCATGGCCTCATCGACCATGTCGTCCCCGAGGTCCTCGATCAATTCGACGCCGTTGTTGATGGCGCCGACCGGGCTGATCAGGTCATGGCACAGGCGCGAGCACAACAAATCCATGACTTCGAAGGTCAATTCGCCGGTCATCCCGCAAGCCTCATCTGTTTGACATGAACCAGTGTTCGCGCTTCCGCCGCCCCTATCCTTGCCGCTAGCATTGGCAGCCCGACGATCCTGCGCCGTTCCAATCCCGGCCGGCCAGCGGCGGGAGACATTGATTCCGCATGACCGATATGATCCTTCCCGGCTTCATCGTCTGCCATCCCGAGCACCGCGATTGGGGGCACGGGCAGGTTCAGACGGTGGTGAACCGCCGGATCACGGTCAATTTCGAGCATCGGGGCAAGGTCGTGGTCAATGGCGATGTCGTCGCACTGGAGATCGTGGACGACGGCGAAGCGCGATAGAACGCGAAAAGTACCAATAAAATCAAAATAGCGAGGAGCATCCATGCAGGGCTTGAATGGCGGTTCGCCGATGCGGCGCAAGCAGCGCAGCGCGCGGCCATTTCCCAAAGGCCGGCAGGTCGACACCAAAGCGCTCGAATCAGTGCGGGCGCTTCTGGGCGACGCGCCACGGCGCCGCGACCTGCTGATCGAACACCTGCATCGGATCCAGGACACCCATGGCGGCCTCTCGAACGCCCATCTGGCGGCCCTGGCGAACGAGATGCGGTTGTCGCTGGTCGAAGTGTACGAGGTGGCGACCTTCTACGCGCATTTCCACATGACCGGCGACGACGAGCCCGATCCCGGTCTGGTGACGGTGCGGGTCTGCGACAGCCTGACCTGCGAGATGATGGGCTCGGCGGCGCTGAAGGCGGAGCTGGACGCCGCCCTCGGCTCGAAGGCGCGGGTCGAAACGGCGCCCTGCATGGGCCGGTGCCAGTGCGCGCCGACCGTCGAGGTGGGGCACCGGCATATAGACCATGCCACCGCCGACACGGTCTCCGCCCTGCTGGCGGCCGGCGACACCGAGCCGGAGATCGCCGACTATCAGCCGTTGCAGGCCTATGAGGCCGAAGGCGGCTACGCGCTGCTGCGCGACTGCTATGCCCGTGATCAACGGGACGAGACGATCGATCTGATCGACCGGTCGGGGCTGCGCGGCATGGGCGGCGCAGGCTTTCCCGGCGGCCGCAAGTGGCGGATCGTCGGCGCCCAGCCCGCCCCCCGGCTCATGGCGGTGAACGCGGACGAGGGCGAGCCGGGCACCTTCAAGGACCGTTGGGTGCTGGAAAGCAAGCCGCACCAGTTCCTGGAGGGCATGCTGATTGCCGCCTGGGCCGTCGATGTCGACGAGATCTACATCTACCTGCGCGACGAGTATCCCGGCGCCCACCAGATCCTGATGACGGAGATCGCCGCCCTGGAGCAGAAGGGCCTGACCGCCGGCCGCCGCATCCATCTGCGCCGCGGCGCCGGCGCCTATATCTGCGGCGAGGAATCGGCGATGCTGGAATCGATCGAGGGAAAACGGGGGCTGCCACGCCACAAGCCGCCATTCCCGGCCGAGGTCGGCCTGTTCGGCCGCCCCACGCTGATCCACAACGTCGAGTCGCTCTACGCGGTACCGCCGATCCTGAAGAACGGTCCGGAGTGGTTCTCGAGCCAGGGGCGGCATGGACGCAGCGGGCTGCGCGGATTCTCGGTCTCCGGTCGGGTGCGGGATCCTGGGGTGAAGATCGCGCCCGCCGGCATCACGGCGCGCGAACTGATCGACGAGTTCTGCGGCGGCATGGCCGAGGGCCACACCTTCAAGGGCTACCTGCCCGGCGGCGCGTCGGGCGGCATCCTGCCGGCGAGCATGGCCGACATCCCGCTCGATTTCGGCACCCTGGAGGAGCATGGCTGCTTCGTCGGCTCCGGTGCCGTGGTGGTGCTCTCAGAGCAGGACAATGCCCGCGACGTGGCGCTCAACCTGATGCGCTTCTTCGAGTACGAGAGCTGCGGGCAATGCACACCGTGCCGCGTCGGCACCGAAAAGGCGGTGGCGCTGATGGAACGCCCGGATTGGGACGTCGACTTGCTGAACGAACTGAGCCAGGTGATGCGCGACGCCTCGATCTGCGGCCTGGGCCAGGCGGCGCCAAATCCGCTGCAATCGGTAATGAAGCACTTCCCGGAGGATATTCTCGGCGGCTGACCGAGGCGGTGGTTGACCGCCGCCGCTCCGACCGACGATTGCCTGCAGAAACGGGCGGCGCGCGGGCGCATACTGCGCCTTTCAAACCCAGGGAGCAGCGCCACCCATGAGCACGGTCACCCTCACCATCACCAATCCCGCCGGCCTCTTCGACCCGGCCCCCTACGGCTTCAGCCATGCCGTCGTCGCCAGCGGCGGATCGCGCATCGCCTATATCGCCGGCCAGGGCGGTGAGGATTCGTCGGGCGCCCTGTCGCCGGATTTCGCCGAGCAGGTGCGGCAGGCCTACGCCAATCTCGCCACGGCGCTGGAGGCCATCGGCGCGCGACCCGACCAGGTCACCAAGCTCACCACCTATGTGGTCGATCACGACATGGCGAAGCTGGAGCCGATGACCCGGCATCTGAAGGCCCTGTTCGGCGAGGCGCTTCCGGCCCAGACCCTGGTGCCGGTGCCGCGCCTGGCCCTGGACGGCATGCAGTTCGAGGTGGACGCGGTGGCTGTGCTGGACTGATCCGGCGCGGTCGAAGACCCGTCAGCGTTTCCGGGTCGCCGGCCGCAGATCGCTGATCTCGAGGGTCACGGCGGTTCTCCTCGCTGCCCCTTTCTTGCCGCCCGGCCGGGGCCCGGCCCCGATACGGCGGATCGGACGGTACATCGGCCGCCGGCGGCGATAGCATGGCGCTCCGGGAGCGGTGACGGGAAACGCCGCCGGCCCAACCACGCCAACCGGGCAGGACAAACCAGCATGCCGATGATCACCGACTCGACGCCGATCGCCTTCGCGGACCCGTTGCCGGACCAGGTCGACGTGGTGGTGATCGGCGCCGGCATCGCCGGAACCGCCAGTGCCTATTTCCTCGCCCAGAAGGGCGTCACGGTGCTGCTGTGCGAGAAGGGCCGGGTGGCCGGCGAGCAGTCCAGCCGCAACTGGGGCTGGGTGCGCCAGCAGGGCCGCGATCGGGCCGAACTGCCGATCATGATGGAGGCGAACCGCATCTGGAGCGGCCTGGCCGAGCAGACCGGCGAGGCCGACCTCGCCTTCTCGCCGGCGGGCTGCCTCTATCTCGCCGAGAGCGCGGCGGGCTTGGCGCGCTACGAGGACTGGCTGGATGTCGCCAAGCAGCATCAGCTCGACACCCAGATGCTGTCGGCATCCGACATCCGCGCCGCGTTCCCGAACATCACCGGCGACTGGACGGGTGGCATGCTGACGGAGTCCGACGGGCGGGCGGAGCCCTTCGTCGCGGTGCCGGCGCTGGCCCGCGCGGCGCGGGCAGCCGGGGTGACGGTGATCGAGGGCTGCGCGGTCCGGACCCTGGATGTCGAGGCCGGCCGGGTCGCCGGCGTGGTCACCGAGAAGGGGCGTGTGCGTTCAGACCGCGTGCTGCTGGCCGCCGGCGCCTGGTCCAACCCCTTCGCCGCCAATGCCGGCATCGACCTGCCGCAGCTCACCGTGCGCTCCACCGTGGCGCGGACCGAGGCAGCGCCCGCCGAGTACGGCCCCAATATCTCGACCCCGACGCTCAGCCTGCGGCGCCGGGCCGATGGCGGCTTCTCCGTCGCGACCGGAGACCTCGCGGAGCACTATCTCTCGCCGGCGTCGTTCCGCTATGTCGGCAAGTTCGCCAAGCTGCTCAAGGCCTCGGCCAAGGACGTGCGGCTGCGGCCGGCGGCACCGAAGGGCTATCCGGGCGCCTGGGGCCTGCCGCGCCGCTGGACCGGCGACCAGCAGAGCCCGTTCGAGCGCATGCGGGTGCTGAACCCGCCCCCCAACGCCGCCAACATCCGCACCCTCAAGGACCGCCTGCCGCAGCGCTTTCCCGGCCTCAAGGGAGTCGGCATCGCCGAGGCCTGGGGCGGCATGATCGACGTCACCCCCGACGCCGTCCCCACCCTGGGCGAGGACGAGCGCCTGAAGGGCCTCTACTTCGCCACCGGCCTCAGCGGCCACGGCTTCGGCATCGGCCCCGCCATCGGCCGCATCATGGCCGACCTGATGACCGGCCGACCGGCGGGACATGATCTGACCCGATTCCGGCCGGGCCGGTTCTCCGACGGCAGCGCCATCGAGCCGGGCCCCTACTGAGCCGCAATTAGCCGTCGGCACGGTAAATCTGCTTGATCGGCGGCCGGTCGGAACGGCACGGTGACTGTGAAGAGACTATGGATAATTCGAAATGCGCGCGGCTGTCGTTCGGAACTTCAATGAGGACCTGTCCATCGAGGAGGTCGCCGATCCACCCTGCCCCGACAACGGCGTGGTGCTGGAGGTCGCCGCCTGCGGCGTGTGCCGGTCGGACCATCATGGCTGGTCGGGGGAGCACCCGCGGGTCAAGAACGGTTCGATCCTTGGGCACGAGTATTGCGGAACCGTCGTGGAGGCGGGAAGCCGGGCGAAGTACGCCGTCGGAGACCGGCTGATCGCGCCCTTCATACTGGCCTGCGGCGATTGTCCGGCCTGCCGCAGAGGCGTCTCCAACACCTGCCCGGATCAGATCGCGCCCGGCTTCACGGCACCCGGAGCCTACGCGCAATACGTGGCGGTTCCCTTCGACCACAATCTGGTGCATCTGCCCGAGAGCCTGACGCCGGCCCTGGCCGCCGGGCTTGGCTGCCGGGTCACCACCTCCTGGCACGCGCTGACCGACCGGGCGGCGGTGCAGGCCGGGGAATGGGTGGCGATCCACGGCACCGGCGGGATCGGGCTGGCCGCGGCACTGCTGGCCAAGGCGCTCGGGGCGCAGGTGGTGGTCGTCGACATCGTGGCGGAGAAGCTGGAGAACGCCCGGCGGCTCGGCGCCGATGCGGCGGTGGATGCGAGCCAGGTGGATGCGGCCGAGGCGATCCGCGAGATCACCGGCGGCGGCGCCCAGGTCTCCATCGAGGCGCTCGGCATCGAGGCGACGACCAACGCTTCGATCGAGTGCCTGGCGCCGCTGGGACGGCACGTGCAGGTCGGCCTGCCCACCGGCAGGACGGCGCGCATGAACATCAACATGAACGCCGTCTACATGAAGAACCTCGCGCTCTATGGGACGCGCGGCATGCCGGCCTGGAAGTACCCGTCGATCCTGGGGCTGATCGAGCGCGGCGTTGTCGACCTCACGCCCCTCGTGACCAGAGAGATCGCCCTGTCCGGGGCGAGCGCGGAACTGAAGGCCATGAACGGCCCGACGCCTCCGGGAACCGCCGTGATCACCGATTTCACGGGGTAGGCGAGGTAGCGGCAACGCGGCGCTATTGCGACCAGGTGTGATGGCCGGGATAAGGGTTTTTCTGCAATGAGCCTGCGGATAACCATTGCCTTCATTGCCGACGCCCAATCGAAGGCGGCCGGCAGCGATTTGGTTCATCGGTTCCGCAACTTTGGTGAAGCTCTATATCGCGAGTTCAGGCTCAGCGGACACGCGAAGATTTCTATTGATGAGATCGACTCGGCGACGGACAGGATTGAGCTGTTCGTCAATACGAAACGCCACATTGGTGGCGTGTCGGCGTTCATCAAGAAAGCGCTCAAGCAGCACAATCTGGAGGAACTGGTCACGGTCACGCGCGGCTAGGCGCCGCTTCGATACCGGTAGATCTGCTCCGCCGCCGAGACGCCCTTGAGCCGCGCCAGTTCGGCGCTGCCTTGGTAGCCGGCGCTGGCCAGCAGGGCCGGGATGGCGTCATTGTCGTTCAGCGCACTGGTCAGGCAGATGTCTCCGGCGTCGGCCAGCCCCTGGACCCGCGCCGCGATGTTCACCGTCTGGCCGAAATAGTCCACGCTCTGGCCGGCGCTGATGGCCAGGGCCGGGCCGGAGTGCAGCCCCACCTTGAGACCGACGCCGTCATCCCTGCGGCCGCTGCTCAGCTGACGCATGGCAGCCATCATCTCGATGGCCGCGGCGGTGCCGTCATCGCCGCTCGGGAACGCCGCCATCACGGCATCGCCCATGGTCTTGATCATGGCGCCGGAATGGCTCCGCACCACCGTCTTCAGCGCGGAGAAATGGTCCTGCACCAGGCGGTAGGCGGCGAGATCCCCTTCCCGGTCGTAGAGCGCCGTGGAGCCCTTCAGGTCGGTGAACAGCAGAGTCAGGCTGCGCAGCTTCAGCTTCAGGTCGGGGGCCAGCTCGTGCAGCGCGAAACTGTCGCGAAAGGCCTGGTTGTTGAGCAGATGCTTGCCGGTGAGGCGGCGGCCGAACCGCGGCGGGCCCTGCCGCATGATCGCATTGATCCTGCCCCGGTCGACCAGAAGCACGCGGCACCAGACCGGCTGATCGGTGCGATTCTCCAACATGAGGGTGGCATC